>Ga0182015_10000015_pt1 | contig 211094 bp, 173 predicted proteins | sample 712P3MmetaG_FD_120478 | JGI IMG/M metagenome (GOLD analysis project Ga0182015, IMG submission 120478) | Permafrost microbial communities from Stordalen Mire, Sweden - 712P3M metaG | ecosystem: Environmental > Terrestrial > Soil > Wetlands > Permafrost | place: Sweden: Stordalen | collected...
GAAATTGCGGAGCTCTCCTATCGCACGGGACCGCCGTCGATCCGGGACGAGAACGGACAGCTCGTTGGATTCGTTTTCGTGGACGTCACGACCACAAACATCGACGGCTATGTCCAGGCGGCCACCGCACGCGTGGCCGAGCGGATCCATTTCCCGCCGGGATACTACATCCAGTGGGCGGGGCAGTTTGAATACCTGAAGAGCGCGGAGCGTCGCCTGGCCGTCGTGATACCCTTCACGCTGCTTATCATCTTCGTTCTGATCTATCTGAACACCAAGTCCGCGGCGCGCACCGCCATCGTGCTCCTGTCGGTCCCGTTCTCCCTCGTCGGCGCCTTCTGGTTCCTGTACCTGCTGCATTACAACCTGAGCGTGGCGGTCTGGGTGGGCTTGATCGCGCTCGCCGGGCTCGACGCTGAAACGGGGGTGGTCATGCTGCTCTATCTCGACCAGGCTTGGGACAAGTTCCATTCGCTCGGGCGGCTGAACACCGCCGCTGACCTGCACGACGCCATCATTGTCGGCGCGGTCCAGCGGATCAGGCCCAAGATCATGACGGTATGCGCAATCCTCTTCGGCCTGCTCCCGATCATGTGGTCCCCTACCACCCAGGCTGGCGCCGACGTGATGAAGCGGATCGCGGCGCCCATGATCGGCGGCGTGGTCACCTCGGCGGTCCTGGAGCTTCTTCTCTATCCGACGATCTACATGCTCTGGCGCAGGCGCCACCTGCCAACCCCCCGGGGTCCTGAAAATTCCAAGGGGGCGCTGGAGGCATCGGCCGGCCCTGCACGAATCCGCCGCTTTCCTTGGGCGACCATCCTTCTCCTGGCCCTCGTGGCCGGGGCGGCGGTCCATTGGTTGCCGCTGCGACGGGCGCTCCCGCCCAATGCACCGACGGCTCCCTCCGGCAGTCCGTTCGCCACACGGACAGAGAACGGGCTCACGGTCAGCTTCTTCGATTCCGAGGACGGCCTCAGGCTGGCCGAAAACGACGTGCTCATCGAATTTCGCGACAGCGCCAGTGGCACCCCCGTCGACGTGGGCAGGGTGAAGCTAGCCTTGGACATGAACATGCCGGGCATGGTCATGCATTCGGGGAGCTCGGTTGAACCCGCCGCCGGAATCGGGCGCTACCGAGCCCAGGTCAAGCCGGACATGGCCGGCGATTGGACCGCGCAACTGCGGTACAGCGGTCCCCACGGCTCTGGCGAAATCAGTTTCACCGTGAATGTGAAGCCCTGACCGCGCCTTTAGCCCCCGGCACTCTTCCTCAATCTCCCGTTGTCGCGAACCGCCCTCGCCAGGCGCACGGCGTTCATGCGATCCTGAGACGTTTGAACACGGGCACCTTCGCAAAGTCCAGGATGACGCCAAAGGCCGCCGCCCCGAGGAGCGCGGCTCCAAGCAGGAATATGGACAGAGGCGCCATCGCGATTCCCCGACCAGCAAGCGTTGACGCGATCACAATATCGGTCACGGACGACCCGATGAGCCACCGGCTTGGGCGGGTCGAGCCCGGGCGCGGGCGATCGCGATTCACATAGGTCGTCGCCTGGTTGCCGAAGACAATGAGGATGAATGCCAGGGTTCTCTGATTCTCAAGCCCGAGGCCAAGGCGAGATTTGGCGACGGCAAAGAACGCGACGCAGAATAGCAGCTCGCTGATTCCGATGAACGCGCCGGCGATCGTCAACCCCCCCACCCGCCAGGCGTTGGGAGTCGGCGACGCCTTAACATTGTCGGTCGTCAAGGACATGCCCAGAAGATCGCCGGTCAGCATTATGAGGACCATCAACATCGGGGTCAGGATTGCATGTCCCGTGATGACAAGACCCACCGCCAGGAAGAGGACCTGCGCTATCTTCTTGTTAACCGAGTTTAGCGTATAGGTGAGGATGCGCTGAAACGTGACCCGGCCTTCGTTGACCGAGGCCACGATGCCGCCCAGTCCGGGCTTCGTGAGAACGATGCCGGCCGCTGACTTTGCCACATCTGTCGCGGTTGAAACCGCGATTCCCATCTGCGCCTGACGAAGCGCCGGCGCATCATTGGCGCCGTCGCCGCACATGCCGACGACATGTCCGCTTTTCTGGAAGGCCTTTACCAGGTTGTACTTTCCTTCGGGAAGGACGCCCGCAAAGACGGCGAATGTGTCGGGGCGCACGCCGTCCGGGATGGGCCCGGGCGGACTCACGGCGCCATCCAGCCCCACCTGATGCGCAACGATCGCCGCCGTGGCGGGGGCGTCGCCCGTAACCATTATGGTGCGGACCCCCAAGGAGTGCAGTTCCGCGACGAGCGCGGCCGAATCCTCCCGGGGAGGATCGCTGAGGGCGATCATTCCGACGAGCCTCAACGCACCGGGTGGCCCCGCCGCCACGGCCAGCACGCGGAAGCCCTGTGCCTCGAGTTCGCCTGCCGTCTTCGAGGCATCGGGCGAGGGCTGCGCGAGACCCTCAACCACGGAGAAGGCGCCCTTCACGACGCGCACCGGGGCGCCGCCCGGTTCCAGAGCGGCGGCCTCGGACATTTTCGTGGCGGGATCGAAGGGCACAAATTTGGCCAGCCTTGGCAGGTCGGGGGCGGCCTTTTGCGAGGCGGCGGACCGGATGGCGGCGTCAACGGAATCCTGCCCCCCCTCCGAGCTCGCGAGGGCGGCCAACCCCAGAACGTGGGACTCGTCAAAGCTCGGCATGGGGCGAACTGCGGTCACCTTCAGTTCGTTGCGTGTCAGGGTGCCCGTCTTGTCCGCGCAAAGCACATCGATGCTCGCCGCTTCGTCCACCGAGGAGAGCCGCGTTGGAAGGACGCCGAGATGCGCCAGGTTTCGCGCGCCGAGCGCCGCCGCCAGGGTGAACGTGGCCGGGAGCGCCACCGGGATCGACGCCAGGACAGCGGTGAGGACAAGGGGAACGATCTCACCATGCGGCAGATGGAGTGAGAGCGAATATCCGACCAGGATCACGACGACGACGCCATTGAACATGGCGAGATTGCGCACCACCCGCAGGACGGTCTTCTGCTGCGAGCTCTCGACATGGGCGGTTCGGACCAATTCCGCCGTGCGCCCAAACTTTGTATGTATTCCTGTTGCGGTGACTTCCGCAAGCGCCTCACCGCGCCGCACGAGGGCCCCGGCATATGTCTGCAGGCCCGCCCCGGCTTCGATGGGAACCGATTCGCCCGTAAGCATGGACTGGTCGAGAAGGACCGAGCCCGCAATCAGGCGCACGTCAGCGGCGACCACCCCGCCGAGCGATAGCTTTACGATATCGCCGGGGACCAATCCGGCGGCGGCCACGGTCGCCCAGGCGTTGTCCCGTCGGACCGTCGCGTTCAGCGCCAGCCGCGACTTGAGGGCGGCTAGTGTCGCCTGGGCACGACCTTCCTGGAAAAATCCGAGGGCGGCGTTGAAGGCCAGGAGAACCCCGATGATCGCGGCCTCGACGTATTTGCCCAGGGCGAATTCGAGCACGATCGCCGCCTCAAGCATCCAGGGAACGGGCGCCCAAAGCTTCTTCAGGGCCCTGCGCAACGGGCGGTCGTCCGTGTCCGGAACGCTGTTGGGACCAAACTTCGCGAGCCGGCGACCGGCTTCGTCGCCGGTAAGGCCGGTCGGCGGCGTGAGATCCTTGCCGGTTGACGGTGGCGCCTTTGGATTATCCATGGTGTCCGGGCAGGATTGCGGGCGCATCGGCCATACGGCGCGGCACCCGTGCTCGGTTTCTGATTCTTGCGCAGAGACAGACCGGCCTAGTGTTTCGCGACATTCTCCGGCCATCCCTTCCCTGCGTCTGAGACGGGAACGCTGGCTTCAAGGCGTAGAACCCCGTTATTGGAGGCCAAGAGCACACCTTGGACGCAACCAGCCCCGGGCCTCCAAGCCGAGGCCAATCGAAGCCGCGGTCAGTAGGTTCTCACCCCATAGCGATTTGCGTTTCTGGGAGCAGCAACGCCGGTCCCAGCCTACGCCTTCGGCTTTGCCGTGAATTGAGTTCGGTAAAGCTGCGCATACAGGCCGCCGAGGTGGAGCAGTTCGTCGTGGCGACCGCGCTCGACGATCCGGCCCTGGCTCAGGACAAGGATCTGGTCGGCATTTTGCACCGTCGACAACCGATGGGCGATCACAAGAGACGTCCTGCCCTTCAGGGCGGTAAGGAAGGCTTCCTGGATCGCGCGCTCCGATTCCGAGTCGAGATGGGCCGTCGCCTCATCGAGGATGACGACGGCCGGCGCCTTCAATAGCAGGCGGGCGATGGCGACCCGTTGCTTCTCACCGCCCGACAGCCGATGTCCGCGATCGCCGATCACGGTGTCAAGTCCCTGGGGAAGCAACGCGACAACCGACGCGATCTGCGCGTCGCGCAGCGCCGCGGCAAGCTCCGTCTCGCTTGCATCCGGCTTCGCGTAGAGGAGATTGGCCCGGATGGTGTCGTGATACAGGTGGGCGTCCTGCATCACCATCCCGACGGTGCGCCGGACCGAATCGAGGGTCGCATCCCGCAGGTCGACACCGTTGAAGCGAATGGCTCCCGCCTGGACGTCGTAGAGCCGAGCGGCCAGCTGCGCGAGGGTCGTCTTTCCGGCCCCTGACGGGCCGACCAGGGCGATCATCTGGCCCGGTTCCGCCACGAAGCTGACCTCGTGAAGGACCTGCCTTTCCGGGTGCTTGCTAAGCACGGCCACGGACTCGAGCGACGCGAGGGACACCTCCCCGGCCGTCGGGTACCTGAAGTCGGCCCGCTCAAACTCCACCCGGACCGGCCCTGGCGGGATCTGCCTCGCATCCGGCTTTTCCGTGACGGCCGGCTTGAGATCCAGCACCTCGAACACCCGTTCGAACGACACGAGGGTCGTCATGACGTCGACCTGCAGGTTGGAGAGAGCCGTCAGGGGTCCGTAGAGCCGTATCAGGTAGGATATCAGGGCGACCAGCGTGCCGACATCCAGGGTATGGCGCACCACCTGCACCCCTCCCCACCCGTATACGACCGCGACGGCGAGCGACGCCACCAGCCCCAGGCCGATGAATAGGAGCCGCGCATAGGTGGAGACGGTGAGGCCGATGTCGCGCACACGGGCCGCCTGCCGGAGAAAAAGGGCCTTCTCGTCCTCTGGCCGGCCGAAGATCTTCGACACCATGGCTCCGGCGACGTTGAATCGCTCGACCATGAGGTTGTTCAGCTCCGCCATGCGATCGTAGCTCTCGCGGGTGAGCGCCCGCAGGCGCCGGCCAAAATAGCGGGCCGGCAGAAGGAAGACGGGAACGAGGACCAGGGTTGCAAGCGTGAGGCGCCACGAGAGGGAGAACATTGCCGCCAGCACCAGCGTCACCGTGACGACGTTGCCGACGGCCGTGGAAAGGATGTCGGTGAAGGCATCGCGGACGCCCGAGACGTCGCTGTTGAGGCGGCTGACGAGGGCACCTGTGCGGGCGCGGGTGAAAAAGGCCAGCGACATGCGCTGGATGTGGACGAAGACCCTGGTGCGGAGGTCGAAGACGATCTCCAGGCCGACGCGGGCGGCGATCTGCCGCTGAAAGAACGTGAGGGCCGAATCCACCAGGGCGACGCCGGCGGCGAAGAAGGCGAGCTCGACGATGAGGCGCTCGTTGCCCGCGAGAATGCCCTTGTTGATAAGCTGCCGGTAGATTAGCGGATTTACCACGCCGACGGCCGCGTCCAGGACGACAAGGACCAGGAAAAACGACAGGATGCCGGCGTAGGAGCGCCCGAAACGCAGAACGCGGGGAATCGTGCCCGGAACCAGCTTGTGTTTGAGCACCTCCTCGTCCTTTTGGAGGGAGTGCATCCCCCGCCAGACTCCGGGATTCATGGTTCGTCGGGTGTCGTTTCCGTATCAGGCGACGTGGCGGTCGGCTCAGGGATGGCGGATGTCACGGTGAGCCGGCGTTATGGCCTGCCCCGCGCTGCTATCCAAGGCGATTCGATTGACCCTGCGCCGGGCGTGACCCGGCGTTGCTGAACCCGTCTCCGCACCTGGCTGGACCCAGGCAGGCGGGATGGACTAGGGAGTTGAGATCTCGGAGGACGGCGGCCCGTCCGCCAGGATCCTCTCATAATCCGCCATCACGTCGGCCGGCACCACGAGCTGCCAGCCTTCGGATGCGCGGCTGAACTGATATACATTCTGATGAAACTGTCCCTCCGAATGGTCGACGCGGATTGTCAGGGCCGCGGCCTTCTCTCCCTGGGAGTCGGCTATCATGGTCATCGCCGACGCGTCCTTTGGAAAACCTCCGGCAAGAAGGGTCGCGATCACCCTATCCGCGCTTCCATACTGCTGCCGCGCCGCTGGTGGAAGCCGTTCAAAGATGGCTTCGGCTCCCGCGCGGGCCTCTGCGGAAAAATCCAGGAGGCCGGCAAGCCGGTCAACGTCCCCGTGGGAGGCGGCCCAGAGGACGCTTTCAAAGGTCGACACTGGGCTCGCACGCCCGGCGTAGGCCCAATCCGCGGCCGGGATGGGTGTGCTCCGCTTCGTGGCTCCGTTGTCATCCGTCTGCCGCTGAAGCGCGGCTACGCGCGAGCGGAGCGCCTCGAGGTCGGCATGTTCACGCATGAGCCGGCTCCGCTCGTCCGCGGGCAATTGACCCCCGTTCAAACGCAGGCCTTCCTGCCGCAGCTTCTCAAGGTAGAGCGTTTCCCTTCCAGCGGCCGCGAGCGCGAGCGCCTGCCGGGCGGCTCGCTGCTTCTCGGTGCGAATCGCGGCCGCCGCCGCGATCAGCACCACAAGACAGACGACCCAGGCCGTTGACACTTTCATTTCGCCTAGAACCAGGTTGCCGCGGACTGAGCGGGAGGTGCGGAAGCCGCGAAGACGATGGGGACCTGCATGTGGGTATTGACGCTTTGGCCGCTCAGCTGTCCGGGCTGAAAAGTCCACTGGCTGACCGCCTGCACGGCCGAACTCTCAAGTGCGACCCTGACCGCCGCGAGGCTGTTGCCGTCCTGGGCGTCGGCGGAGAGGGCCGCCTCCCCTGCCGCGCCCTGCCGTGAGAGCCACTTGAGCGATTGGCCGGTGGTGGCGGTGCCGTCGCCGGCAACGGTAAAATCCTCCGGGGTATCGGCGGTAAGGCTCCCGTTGACCGGCTGTGCGTTATAGACTTTTCCGTCGCTGCCCACGATGAAGTCCACCAGGACTTGGCCGGAGGCACCCACCTGCCGGAGCTCGGCGGGAAATACCGGTCGAATCTGCTTCGTCGGTCTCGGCAGGCGGTCGAGCTGGCCTAGGTTATAGACAGCCGTTCCGTCCGTCTCCCGGCCCAGTCCCCCTCCAATCGCTTTGCCTGGGGCCAACTGCGCCGCCTTGGATCGCAGTTCCTTCTCCTGTCCCCGGAGGATTCGCAGGCTCGCCTCGTCGTCCTGCAGACTCCGATCCTGCTGGGCCTCGGCGGCGAGGCGCTGATTCTGCACCTTGAGCGCAACGACCGCGCTCTCCTGGCCTGCGAGGCTCGACAGTTCGATGGCAGCGCGGCGGTTCGCCTGCTCCTGCAGGGTGACGATGCCCGCGCCGCCCACGAGAACCGCGGCGGTGAGCGTGAGGGGCAGTTTTGATGTGAGCATAAAGGACAGCCATCCGCCGGCGGCGCCGCCCGCGAACGCCGTGGCGGCGCCCGCGGCCGCCGCGGCAACGCCCGCGGGGGCGGCAGCGACGGCCTGCCCCGAGAGGGCCGCCGCGAGCGCCGCGGACGAGGAAGCTATGCCGCGCCTCGCCAGGATACCGCGCAGCTTGCCCAGGGCGCGCTCCACCCGCATCCGCGCGGCGTTTTCGGTGAGGCCAAGCTGCCGCCCCACGTCGCCGAAGGGCCGATCCGAAAAAAAACGAAGGAGGATCGCCTGGCGATCGCCCTCATTCAGCTCGTTTATCGCCTCGTCCAGCACAGGGCGCACCTCCTCCCAGGCGACGGCATCATCGCCGGCGCCCGCCGCGAAGGCCTCGTTGGCCGCCGCACGCTCGTATTTCATCCTGCGGCCTTCGCTGCGCCGGACGGATTTCGCCGCCAGGCAGCTGCTGCGGTGGAGCCAGGCGGCCAGGACCGGATGGCGTGCAAGCGCCGCGGCCTTCCGGGCAAGGTCGATGAATACCATCTGCGTCACTTCCTGGGCCCTGTGATGGTCGCCGGCCACCTGCCGCAGCGCCGACGAGTAGACAAGGTCGACGTGGCGGCGGACCAGCGCCCCAATGTCATTCTCGGAATGGTCAGCGGCGTACCGGCGAAGGAGTTCGGCGTCATCTATCATTGTTTCCACACCTATACTGCCGTCCGGCGCCGAATCACACAAAAACACCGCCCCTATCAGGCCCCTCCTCCCGTCAACAGCGCCCAGCCGATCAGTCCCCCGAGCGACAGCAGCGTGATGGGAATACCGAGCTTCGCGAAGTCACCGAATGATAGGACGATTCCCTGCCGGCGGGCCTGCTGGACCACGATGAGATTCGCAACGCTAGCGGTGAGGATGGCGTTTCCGCCGAAGCTGTTGGCGACCGCCATGATGTACGCGATGGAGACATGGGTGATCGGCACGAGCTTTACGAGGAGCATCACAGCCGGGGCGTTGTTGATGAGCGCGGTCAGGCCCGCGGTCATCGCCACCTCGTTGGCCGGGCGGTTGAGGTCGAAGCCCATCCCCTCGAGCCATTTGACCAGCTGGTCCCCATAGCCCGTCGCCTGGAACGTCCCGCTCACAACGAAGAGAGACATGAACAGGAGCAGGACCGGCCAGTCCACGAGGGCGAGCAGCTCCTCCGTCTTGAATTTTGTGCTCAACAGATGGATGGCCGCCGCCACGAGGACTACTACCTCCCGAGGAAGCGAAGTGAAAAATAGGGCTATAACGGCCACAAGCACGACGAGTCCCTTGCTCAGGTGATAGAAATCGAACGGATAGGCCGGTGCCTCGGGCTCCACGTCCACCAGGGGGATCGCCCTGCAGGAGGATGCGCCGATCCGAGTCACCAAATAAGTGGCCGCGAGGCCCAGCAATACGGGAACGATGCTCCAGAGCATGTACCGCGCGAAGCTGAGGCCGGCCAATTCACTGATCATCATGTTTTGCGCGTTGCCGATCAGCGTCGCGCCGGCGCCGATGTTGCTCGCGGCGGCGAGCGCGATCAGGAATGGGACCGGGTTGATCCGCTTTCGCACGAGGGCGGTTCCCACGACGGGCGCGAGCACGTAGCACACGATGTCGTTGTTGAGGAAGGCGGAGAGCCCCGCCGTGACGACGATAAGGAAAACGAGAAACCGGGACGGGACGTCCAGGCGCGCCGAGATGTTGACCGCCACCCGGTCAAAAAACCCGGACAGCCGCAGCTGGGCGGAAATCACGAAAAAGCCGAAGAGCAGAAAGATCGTCGGCCAGTTCACCAACCCGACGGTCGCGCTCGTAGAGTTCCGGGAGACGATCATCATGACGATCGCCCCCAGGAGGGCAATGCCAGGCCTGTTCAGCTTCAGGCCCGGAATCCGGCCGATCGCGAGGCCGAGATACGTCAGGACGAAAACCGCCAGGACAACCGGCCTTTGGTCCATTGTGACTGTCATCGTGGGTTAAATCGCCTGCTTGGCCCTTGCTACGGCGCGCGTCTGGATCTATTGGGTATCCATGGGTTCAGCGACAAGATTCCTCCTCGCCATCGTCGCAATTGTGGTGGTCCTCGGCTTTTGGGTGGCCGGCAGCTACAACGGCCTTGTGACCCGCCAACAGGCGACCGATGCCCAATGGGCGCAGGTCCAGAACGTCTACCAGCGCCGCGCCGACCTCGTGCCGAACCTCGTCAGCACGGTCTCAGGCGCAGCCAATTTCGAGAAATCGACCCTGATAGCCGTTACCAATGCGCGCGCCTCTGTCGGCAAGGTGCAGCTTCCCGCGGGTACCGCGCCGACGGATCCGGCCCAACTGGCCGCCTTCGAGCAGGCCCAGGGCCAGCTTGGCTCAGCGCTTTCGCGCCTACTGGTCGTCTCGGAGCGATATCCGGACATCAAGGCCACCGCCGGCTTTGTCGACCTCCAGGCGCAGCTGGAGGGAACCGAAAACCGGATTTCCGTGGAGCGCGGCAAGTTCAATGATGCCGTCCGGGACTACGACACGGCCATCCGCCGGTTTCCCGCCGTGATTCTCGCGGGTATGATGGGCTTCGCCCCGCGCCCCTATTTCACCTCTACGCCGGGTTCGGAGACGCCCCCCAAGGTCCAGTTCGACTTCAGCGCGACGCCGGCGCCCGCGAAGCCGTGATCCTTCGCGGCATCGGCCTCGCGCTGATCGTCTTCTCCGCCGCCATGGCCGGCGCGACGGAGGTCATTCCGCCGGCGCCCAAGGCGTACTTCAACGACTACGCGTCGCTTGTCAGGCCGGATACCGCCGAGAAGCTGAACCAGGAGCTCGCCCAGTTCGAGCGGGAGACGTCCAATCAGCTTGTCGTCGCCATATTCCCGAGGATGGAAAGCGACTCGTCCGTCGAGGATTACGCCGTGAGGGTCGCCCATGCCTGGGACGTCGGGATCAAGGGGCGGAACAACGGCACCGTCCTCTTCATCTTCGCCGAGTCGCATCAGATCTACATCGCGACCAGCTACGGCCTTGAGCCGCGCCTTACCGATGTCGTGTGCAAGCGGATCATCGATAACGTGATCGTTCCGGAGTTTAAGAACAAGGACTACGACGGAGGCGTCACGGCCGGGGTGGCCGCCATCATGGCAGCCGCGCGCGGAGAATTCAAGGGGACGGGACAAACCGTGAACGACCGGCGCGCGCAGGTGCCCTCGCGGCTATTCCCATTCGCCTTTGTGATACTCTTCATCGTCGTGACGTCCTATTTCAGAAGGCAGGCCTCGGTCTACCATAGCGGCGGCCGCAGCGGGTTTGGCGCGGGAATGCTGGCTGGGATGTTCCTGGGCGGCGGCGGAGGTTTTGGCGGCGGCGGCGGAGGAGGAGGCTTCGGAGGCGGCTTTTCGGGTGGCGGCGGCGGCGGAGGTTTTGGCGGCGGCGGCGCGGGAGGAAGCTGGTGATCTCATGAACTGGCGCCTTTTCATGCCCAGGATCGACCACGATCGCGTGCTTGCGGCCATTCGGGCCGCGGAGGCGAAGACGTCGGGGGAAATCCGGGTTCTCGTCGCGCGCCACAAGGCGCCGGATCCCATCGCCGCAGCACAGGCCTATTTTGAACGCATGGGGATGGCGAAATCTCCCAACCGCAACGGGGTCCTGATCTTCCTGGCGCCCCTGTCGCGGCGATTCGCCGTCATAGGCGACAAGGCGGTCCACGAGAAATGCGGCGACGCGTTCTGGGCCGACTTGGCCGAGGCCATGGGCGAGCGTTTTCGGCGCAAGGCCTTCACCGATGGCCTTGTCCACGGGATTGAGCGGGCGGGCGACCTTCTTGCGAGTACCTTCCCGCGATCCGGCGGCGATGCCCCGGCAAGGGATTCGGAAGCCTTGGAAATCGAATAGCCCCGCGACAGGGCCGGCCTACCTGTGCCAGCCGCCCGGATGAACGTAGCCGCCGCCGCCGCCATACCAGCCGCGGCCGCCCCCATCGACCCAAGCATCATCGTGAACCCAGACGTCGGGACCATAGGCCACGCCGCCGCCGCCCACATATCCGACACAGCCGGTCCCGGCGACCTGCGCAGCGATTACAAAGAGAAAGCCAAGGAGAATGCTGCGTGTGTGCTTCATTGGCTGGTGGCCGGATTGGCATTGTCCACGTACTGTACGAGTCCGACGGTGCCGCCGGTGGAATCCAGGATGATGGCGAACCGGCTGCCGTATTCGACCGAATGGGGGGGGACGAGAACCTCGCCGCCGAGCCCCGCAACCTTGGCCAGCGTGTCGTCCAGGTTTGCGACGCGGATGACTCCGAGCCAGCTGGGCTTGTTATTGTCGCCCGCGGGCATCTCGGCTATCCCTCCGCGCGCCTGACCCGCCGTCGAGAGGACAAACTCGCTCTTCTTTTCGGAATTGGTCTCGGGCGCCACCTCAAGGCCAAGGGCTCCGTGATAGAAGTCTCCCGTGTCCTTGGTATTTGTCACATAAAGCTCGAACCAGTTCCAGTCGCCCGGTTTGGGCTCGGCGTCGGCGGAGTCGCCCGAGCTCGACTGCAGGAGCCCAATCGGGTTGCCGTCCTTGTCGGCGACGATCGCCTGGAGCCCGCGGTCCGGAAATTTGTGGGACGTGGCGTACACCTTCCCGCCTTCCTTCGTGACGGCGGCCACGGCGGCGTCGATATCGGTCACGGAATAATACCCGATCCAGCGGGCCGGGTGGGTCCCGCCCTTCACGTTGTGCGGCGCCAGTCCGGCCACCGGCCTGCCATTGTTGCTGAAGACGACGTAGCCCTTGCCCTTTTGCTCGATGGGAGCCGCGGTCCATCCGAGGAGGCTGGTGTAGAATTTTGTGGCGCTGTCGGGATCGGTGGTGATCAGGTCGGCCCACACGAGCTTGCCGGGAATGTGCTCCGTGGTGGCGGGGTCATTGAGCGCCGGAAACTTGGCTGCATGCGAGGAAGGCGCCAGTCCGATCGCGAGCATTGCGGTGCCGGCTAGAACCCGCGCGCGGCGGGAAAACGATATCGTGTGCATAGTGTTATTGATGAAAAGACCGTCGGAAAGACGGACCATACGCACTAAGCGTCCGACCTGAAATGGGGTGTTACCCACCCGAAAGATTGGCTGCGACTTTTTGTGCGCCCGGTGGGTTATTAGCGCATCATGCTGCCGCTCGAATCGTTTTTCCGTGACCTGCGCCTGGCGTTTCGCGGACTCGTTCGCGACAAGGGGTTCACAGCGACGGCGCTTCTCACCTTTGCGCTGTGCCTGGGCGCCAATGTCGCCCTGTTTGCCGTGGTGAATGCGGTCCTGATCCGGCCGCTTCCATATCCGAATCCTGGGCAACTAGTTACCATTTTCAACCAATACCCGAAGGCGGGCGTCGACCGGGGTGGAGACTCGGTCCCGCATTACCTCGAGCGCCGCGCAGGCATTGCGGCTTTTGCCGATGCGGCCGCCTTCCGCGACAATGGCGTGACCCTTGGGGAGGCCGGGTCCCCCAACCGCCTGGCGTCGATGAATGCCACGCCTTCATTCTTCCGGGTGCTTGGCGTTGCGCCAGCTCTGGGCCGAACCTTCACCGACGAGGAGGGATTCTACGGGAAGAACGATGTCCTCATCCTGAGCGACGGCCTCTGGAGGCAGGCTTACGGGGCCGATCCCTCCATCGTCGGAAGGAAGATCCGGATGGACGGCAAGCCTCAGACCGTCATCGGGGTCATGCCGCCCGGCTTCGCCTTCGGCACGTCGATGGCCAAGGTCTGGGCGCCGCTGTGCTTCAGCGACGATGAGCGCAAGCAGGATCAGCGGCACAGCAACAACATGTCTATGATCGCCCGGCTTCGCGCCGGGTCTACGATCGGCGATGCCCAGTCGCAGATGGACGCGCTCAACAAGCACACGCTTGAGCAGGATCCATATGCGAAGCTGGTCGTCGACGCGGGGTTTCATACGGCCGTGGTCGACCTCCACGGCGATTTCGTCGCCGAGTCGCGCCCCGTGCTCCTGCTGCTGCAGGCCGGGGTGCTCTTCCTGCTCCTGATCGGCGCCGTCAACCTGGCAAACCTGCTCCTTGTCCGCGCCAGCGCCCGGGCCAAGGAGTTCTCGCTTAGGCAGGTTCTCGGCGCGGGCCGCTTCCAGATCGCCAGGCAACTCCTCACGGAGACCCTGGCGCTTTCCTTCGCGGGGGGCGTGCTGGGCCTGGGCCTTGGCTGGGCCGGGCTGCGCGGCCTGGAGGCCCTCGGCGCGGACCACCTCCCCCACTTCGCCCCATACCGACTCGACGGCGGAGTCTGCCTCGCGGCCTTTATCGCCTCGCTGCTCATGGGCCTGCTGCTGGCGCTGCCGATGCTCTGGCACAACATGGGGGGAAATCTCGCGATGGCGCTCTCCGTGGAATCGCGCGGGGGCACGACGACGCGCTCGGCGCACCGGCTCCGGCACACGCTGATTGTGGCGCAGTTTGCCCTGGCCTTCACGCTGGTCGCCGGCGCGGGCCTCCTGGGGCTCAGCTTTGCCAAGGTGCTCTCGGTGGACCCGGGGTTTCGCCCGGAAAACCTCCTGACAGGCACGGTTTCCCTGCCCTGGGACCGCTATAAGGATGAAAAGCCGAGATTCGCTTTCATCACGCGGCTGGACCAGGAGCTTCGCGCCTTGCCGGGGGTCACGGCTGTCGGCTTCACGACGAACCTGCCCTTCAGCGGGCACGAGAACGACAATGCCATCAGCATCGAGGGGCAGCCGCCGGCGCCCGGCGAGTCGCTCCACACCCACTACACGAGCGGTGTTGCCGGGGAGTTCTTTTCGGCCATGGGCATCCCGATTCGCGAAGGGCGGGTCCTCACGAACGATGACTCGGTCCGCTCGCTTCGGGTATGCGTGATCGACGAGGACGTGGAGCGGCGGTACTGGCCCGGCAAGAGCGCTCTCGGTCATCGGATCTTCAACGGGCCGCCGGACAAGCCTGACCAAGCCTACACCATCGTGGGGGTCGTAGGCTCGTCAAAACAGACCGACCTTGCTGACAAGCGGGCAAGTGGCTCGGTTTATTTCCCGTACATCCATTCCGCCAACCAAAGCATAACGGCGCTCCTTCGCACGGTGCAGGCGCCGCAGGCCGCCGGGCCGGCCCTGCGTGCGGCCGTGCTGCGCGTGGATCCCGAGCTCCCGGTCGACGACCTCAAGACGATGACGGCGAGGCTCGATGACAGCCTCGTCGCTCGCCGTTCCCCAGTGATGCTCGCGGGCATCTTCGCCGGCGTCGCCCTCGTGCTCGCCGCGGTCGGGATCTACGGCGTGCTGGCCTATGCCGTCGCCCAGCGCCGCCGGGAAATCGGCGTCAGGATGGCCCTGGGGGCCCTTCCGCAGCAGATCCTGGCCCAGTTCCTTTCCCTTGGCGCCAAGCTGGTGATCACCGGCTCGATCCTGGGGGGACTCGGCGGGTGGCTCACAGGGCGGGCCATGGCGGGGCTCCTTTTCGGCGTGGGCCCCGCCCATCCTGCGGTGTTCGCGGGCACGGCGGCGCTGCTAGCGGTGGTCGCCATGGCGGCCTGCCTTCTTCCCGCCGTCAGGGCCGCCCGCGTCCCGCCCATGGAGGCGCTCCGCTCCTAGCGGGCACGGCGCCGCCGAGCGCCGCTTCCGCCTCACGGCGCAAGCAGGCGCCCGGCCAGTTGGGCCTCGAAACCGTCCCGGTTCCTCCACCGGATGGCTACCCTCGCCTTGAACGGGCCAGCCGGGGCACGGCGGGTGAAGCCATCGTCGGTGACGTCGAACGCGATCGTCTCCGTTTCCACGAGATCCTCCGAGTACGCGAGATAGACGGCCACGCAGTCAAACAGGGTCGTCGAGCGCGTGGCGAAGAAATCGCACTTCATCCAGTTCTGGCGCGGGGCGAAGACGCAGTAGCTCTCGATCAATGCGCGCAGCATGGGGTCCCCTGTTGAGGACCATATGGCATGGTACCTTTCGCCGGACAGGCTCACGAGGCCGCAGGTATCGAGGGGTGTGAGGAGGATGTCGCGCCATGGCGCCGAAAGCACCGTTCTGAGCCCGGCCGGATCCACCCTGACGTTGGTCTCCGCCGACGGGGGGCCGCCGCCATACCCGACGTCGAAGCTTCCGAACATTCCAACGAATCGGCATTTCGCCGCGATTCCCGGCGATCGCTTGAGGGCGAGCGCGAGGCTGTGGACGGGGCCGATGGCGACAATGGTGACCGGCCGCGGCGATGCTTCGACAGCGTCGATCAGCGCGGCGATGCCGTCCTTGTAGACCCGTCCCGGGTATTTCCCGATGTCATAGCCCGTTATCCACGGCGTGAGGGTCTTGTTGTCATCACCCGTCGGGCCCTGGTTGTCGCCGATTCCGACCGGCACGTCGCCGTGTCCCGAGTCCTCCAGGAACTTAGCCGCAACCACGGCCCGGTAGGCCGTGTCCGCGGGGTCGGCGACCACCAGCTTGAGTTCAAGCTCGGGCGAGCGCAGGGCGAGGGCCAGGGCCCAGCTGTCGTCTATATCGGTGCCGATGTCGGTCACGAGTATCACGGGCGTCCTTTGGGGGCCTGCGCCCGGCGGCGCGGATGCCGACGTGAACGGTGCGTCCAGGGCGAGCAGCAGAAATGCCAGAGCGCAAATCCTCATTTGCGAAGCATTGCGTTTATCTCCCTTCGGCTGGGAACGGACGGCTGGGCACCATGGCGCGTCACCGAGATGGCCGCGGCCGCGTGCGCGAAGCGAACGGCCTCGGCGAGAGGACAGCCCTCGGCAAGGCGCACGGCGAGTGCCCCGTTGAAGACATCCCCGGCCGCTGTCGTGTCGACCGCCCTGACCTTGAAACCGGGAATCAGTCGCGCACCCTCGGAGGTCGCGACGAGCGCACCCTTTGCGCCCAGGGTGACGATGACCGTGCGCACCCCTCGCTTCATCAGGATGCGGGCAGCGCGGGTCGCGGACGAAACGTCGTTCACCGTGCCACCGATCAGCAAGGATGCCTCGGTCTCGTTGGGCGTGAGCAGCGAGACGTTGCGAAGCAGGGCGTCCGGCAGCGGGCGGGCCGGGGCCGGATTGAGGATGACCTCGACGCCCGCCCGGTGTGCGATGCGCGCCGCCGCCTCGACCGTCTTCAGGGGCGTCTCGAGCTGGAGAAGAAGGACGCGCGCCCGCGAAATCGTGTCCCGCGCGAGCGCGATATCCGCCGGTGACAGCCGTTGGTTCGCCCCTCCCGCGACCCCGATGCTGTTCTCGCCGTCCGCACCGACAAATATGAGCGCGACGCCGGAGGGATGGGAGCCGGAGCGGATGACGTGGGACAGGTCGATCCCCTCCCTCCTGAAGCCGGCCAGGGCCTCATGCCCAAGCGAGTCCCGCCCAACCCGGGCGATGAACGCCACGCGCCCGCCCGCCCGGGCCGCGGCGACCGCCTGGTTGGCCCCCTTTCCACCCGCCGCGGTGCTGAACTCGCCACCGAGCAGCGTCTCCCCGGGACGGGGGACATGGTCGACCCGCAGGATCATGTCGGTGTTGGAGCTTCCGACGACGACCACCGAATCCGGCCGCTTCCTGTGACGTTTTTGCTCGGGCGCTGCCATCACGACTTTGAGAGGATGAGCAGCGCGAGCCCGGCGACGTAGCAGACAAACATCGCGGCAAGGAGGTTCGACGTGCCCTTCGGCGCGCCTTTGAACTCCTTCCACACAAACACGCCCCAGAGCGCGCCGACCAGCGTCGCCCCCTGGCCAAGGCCATAGGATAGTGCGGCTCCGGCCCGGGTGCTGGCGATGATGCTGAAGGCCATGCCGGTTCCCCAGATCATCCCACCCAGTATCCCGACGGCATGCAGCCGGACGCTCCCCTTGGTGAAATAGTCCCTGAAGGGAACCCGCGTGCCGGTGAATGGCCACAGCATGATGAGGGAGTTCCAGACGAAGTTGGAGACGACGACCCCGGTGCTGAAGACGACGACGGCGGTGTAGGGGCTCAGCTTGCCCGCTTCCAGGACGACCACACCGCCTTGGGACTCGACCCGGCCCATGGACTGCGCGACGTATTTGTAGAACAGCCCCATCAGCACCCCGGCCGTGACGGACAGCAGGATCCCCTTGGCCGATGCCCCGCTTTTTCCGCGGGCCAGTCGACCGTAGGCGAATGCGTCAAGGACGATCGCCACGATCACGAACCCCACCCCGGCCGCCAGCATCGGCGGGTTCCCCACGTGCGTCGAGAGGTAGGTGGTGAGGACGCCGAGTACCAGGGCGAGGCCAACGCCCACGGGGAACGCGACGGCCATCCCCGCGATGTCGATGGCGGCCACGAGCAGGATGTTGGAGAGGTTGAAGATGATGCCACCCATGAACGCGGAGCGCAGCCAGCGGGTCTCGGCCTGGGCCAGATCGACGGAAAACGACCGGCCGTTCGCGCCCCAGCTTCCGAGGGTGAACGCCAGGAGGAGCGACAGCACATAGACTCCGAGGGCGTAGTCCCAGTAGAAGAGCTGGAAGCGCCATTCCTTGCCGGCGAGCTTCTGGGTGTTGGCCCAGGATCCCCAGCAGAGCATCGTCACGACGCATAGGAACACGGCGAGGGGGTATGACTGGACGACGAACATGGGGCGGCGCCGGCCTGCCGGCCGGACAACCGTTTCTGGCTCCGACGGATAGCCGAGGCAAGACCAACCCTGCACGGCCCGCGTCAGGCCCGGCACCCGACGCGGCGGCTCACGCCCGTCAGGTCGTGCGCGTCTGGTTCATCTTGTCCACCGCGATCTGCGAGCGCTTCCACGCGTCGCCGATCTTTCCCTTGGCGTCCGCCCAGGTCTCGGGCGTCGTCGCCTGGGCCAGGTCGCTCATCGTGCCCGTGAGCAGCACGCGTGAGTCGTCCACTTCCTTCATGTTGAAATCCCAGTCCGACGTGTCGGTCGTCATGGCCGCCCGCTTCGCCTTCAGCGCGCGGATCTGCTCGTCCAGCTTGGCGAGCATCCGGTCGACGCCCTTTGAGAAATGGACCCGCTGGTCGTAGTTGTCGCCCTTGATGTCGGCCCACAGCTGGTCCGTAGGCTGTTGTGCGCCATCCACTCCGGCGACCGCATGGGCATCGGGACCGGGGGTGTCGGCAAATGCCACGGCGGCTAGGCCGAGCAGGAGCGCCGCCTGGCGCATGAGAAGCTTGGAGTGCATCCAGACATAGTAACCTTCAGGGGTTGCCGGTTCCCCGCGACAGGCGGCCAGCCAGGCGGCTCCTGATGCTCTCGCGCCATTCCTCGTCGGTTACGCTGTACATCACCGTGTCCCGAAACGTGCCGTCCCGGCGCGCGCTCTGGCGGCGGATGACGCCGTCCTTCCTCGCGCCAAGACGCTCTATCGCGGCCTGCGACCTCAGGTTGAGGTTGTCCGTACGCCACCCGACCACCGAGCAGCCCAGGGTGTCGAATGCGTGCTCCAGCAGCCGGAGCTTGCATGCCGTATTCACGTGGGTGCGCTGCCAGCTGCGGGCATACCAGGTGTAGCCGATCTCGACGCGTCGCGTCGCGGGGACGATGTCGTGGTAGCTGGTGGACCCGATGACCTGGCCACCCTTCAGCTCGCGAACGACCCACGGGACGCGGATGCCCTTCGCGCAGTCGGCAAGCGCCGCCTCGATGTACAGGAGCGTCTTTTCCGGCTCCGGCACCGAGGTGAAATGCAGCGTCCAGAGCTCGCCGTCGGCGGCGGCTGCCCTGAGCGCGGGCTCGTGCTCCGCGCCGAGGGGCTCAAGCCTGATTCCCCGGCCCTCGAGGGTGACGGTTGGATCGACACGGAACACGACGGGGGATCCTCAGGCCGGCGAAAACGGCGTCGCGCGCCGGACGAGCTGCAGCGGGATGCCCCAGGGATCCCGCAGCATGATCAGGAACGATCCGTCGGGAAGGGTCTCCTCGTAGGCGGCCGACGCCCCGGCCGCCAGGAGCCGCATGCGAGTCGCGTTCGGGTCGTCGGCAACGAAGGCGATGTGGAAGCAGAGGGGGTGGATCGACTTGTAGTCGGGAACCTGGGCGGCCGGGTTGCTGTAGAGCTCGATGATCACGCGTCCGGACTCATCGGCAAGGAACGTGGTGTAGGGCGGCTCGGGCTTGGCGCGCGCTATCATGAGCTCAAGATGGTTCACGTACCACTGGACCGACGCCCTGGCGTTGGCCACGTTTAGCGCAAAGTGCTCGAATTTCATGGATTATCTGAGGAGGAGGAAATCCCGGATGAGGTCGCGGGCGTCGCCGCCCGCATCCTCGAGCACGTAATGACCGGCGTTTTCACGCCGTTCAACACGCGCATCGGGGTAAATTTCACGCCAACGGGAAAGGAAGCGGTCGTCGAAGCAAAAATCACGCGCGCCCCAGAGGATCAGCTTTTCATGGCCGGCGAGAAGCGTCAGGCCCCTGCAGACCTCCTCCAGTGCCTTCCGGCTCGGATGATCGGGCTCGATTGGAATGTCCCGTATGAAGCGGTGGATCCCGATCCGGCTCGCCCAGCTGCCGTAGGGATGGAGATAGCCCCTCCTTTCGTCCCACGTCAGCCGCCGGGAGGCCATGGCCATCCAGGTGGCGGCCTCGGCAAAGGCGTTCAGCCCGCGCACGAGAAAGGCGCCGAGCCACGGGGTGCGGCAGAGCGCGATCCGCGCCGGAATCCTAGCCGATGGAAACGCGGCCGTGTTGAGGATCACGATCCGGCCGACCTGCTCCGGATGCCTGCCGGCGAAGCCCAGGCCGATGGGGCCGCCCCAGTCGTGGACCACGAGGTGCACCCTGCGGAGTCCCAGGCTTCCGACCAGGGCCTCGATGTCGGCGATTCGCGACGCCAGGCCATAGTCATAGGCGGCGGGCTTCTCGGAAAGCCCCATCCCGACGTGGTCGGGCACCACGCAGCGGAGGGCCGGCGACAGCTCCCCCACGAGGTCGCGGTAGTGGAAGGACCATGTGGGGTTGCCGTGGAGCATGAGGACCGCCTCGTCGGCCCGCGGGCCCTCGTCCAGGTAGCTCATCCGCGCGCGGCCGGGAGTCTGGAATGACAGGGGTGAAAACGGATAGAGCCGCGCCAGCCAGCCGGGTACGCCGGGAGGATGTGGGGAGGTCACCATTCGAGCGCCAGCATCAGGCAGCTCAGCCCGCTCCCGATCCCCATCAGGGCCACGCGGTCGCCATCGCGAATCGCGCCGGCGTCGGCCGCGGCCGAGAGTGTGGCCGGGAGCGAGACGGACCCCATGTTCCCCAGCGTCTCGAAGGTCGAAAAGTCCTTCGCGACGTCGAGCCCAAGGGTCTCGAACAGGCGCCTGCGGTGGGCGCTTCCCACCTGGTGGCAGATGGCGCGGTCGACATTCTCCCGCGTCCAGCCGGTGGCCGCGGCGAAATCATCCCAGGTCTCCTTCGCAAGGGAAACCCCCGCGTCGAGCAGGCGCTCCGAATCGGTCTGCATCGCCAGGCCCCCGGCTCCGGAGGTGTCGCCCTGACAGAGCTCGCTGTGCTCGGTTGCCGAGCGGCAGGCACCCCCGAGGATCCTGCGCGGCCGGCCCTTCACCAGGTCGCGGTGGCACACGACGGCGGCCGCGGCGCCGCAGCCGATGGTCAGGTTCGCGAAGAACGGCTTGATCGCGTTCCGGTCCAGCGACCCCGCGAGGAGCGTGCGGACCGTCTCCTCGACGAGCGGCCGGCCGTTCTCGCCGGCCGCGACGAGGGCGGCGCGCACCTGGCCGCTCTCGATCAGCCCGGCGGCCACCACGATGGCGTTGAGGAAGCCGAGGCACGCGTTGGACAGGTCGAAGATCTGGGTCGACGGGTCGAGCCCGATCTTGCGGTGCGCGAATGCCGCCGACGCCGGCTCGAGCATGTCCCGCGAGACCGCCGCGTGGATGAAGAGGCCGATCTGCTCCCTTCGCAGCGAGGATGCGCCCAGCACGGCGCGCCCCGCGGCCGCGCTGGCGTCCGATGGCCGCGTCCCCTCGGGCCACATCCTGCGCTCCCGGATGCCGGTCATGAGCTCCAGCCTCCCAAAGGGCAGCCGGAGCCGCTCGTACAGCGGGCGGAGGCGCTCCTCGATCTGGGAAGACGGCCAGATCTCCTCGGGAAGCGCGACCGCGATCGACTCGAGGCAGACGTTGGCGAAGCGCATGGGTGCCGTTCGCGCGGCTCAGCGCTCCGGCCTCATGGCGAGGCGGATCACGTCCTTGTCAAACATGTTGCTCCCGAGCCCCGCGTCCACCGTGACCGTCGCGCCGTTGATTCCGCTGCTTCGGCCGCTGAGGAGAAAAAGCACCGCGTTGGCGACCTCCTGGGTCTCGAGGTTGCGCTTGCGGAAGGTCAGCTTCTCCGCGTACAGGTAGCTCTCGAGGTACCCGGGTATGCCGGCCGAGGCGCTGGTCTTGAGCGGTCCCGACCCGACGACGTTGAAGCGCACCTGGGAGTCCGCGCTGAACGACTTTGCAAGGAAGCGCGCGGACGAGTCGAGCGCGGCCTTGATCGGCCCCATGTAGCCGTAGTTGTCGGGGGTCACCAGCAGCGAGGAGATGCCTATGGTCACGACCGAGGCGTCGCGCGCCAGGTGGGGCCGGAACGCCCGGGAGATCTCGACCAGCGAGAAGGCCGACACGGCGGCGGCCTGGAGGAAGTCCTTCCTGTGGGTTTCGTGGAAGGGCTGGAAGCCGCCCGAGTAGTTTGCGAACGCTATGGAGTGGACGAGGCCCTGGAGCCGGGGGTGCCCGAGGGCGGCCACCTCCGCCGCGGCGCGGTCCACGGCGCCCTCCCTCTCGACGTCGCAAACGACGACGGGGCGGCCCGAAAGGAGCGCCTCGAGCGACTTGCGGCGCGCGTCCGAGCGCACGCTGTAGACGACCAGCGCCCCCTCGTCCTCGAGCGACTTTCCGACCGCCCACGCGACGCTTCGCCTGTTGGCGACGCCGAAGACGAGGAAGGTCTTCTTCTCGAGGCCGAGGAAGCTCATGGCGCGTCCTCCAGCCTCCTCCAGGCCACCGAATAGTTGACCGACAGCACGCGCGTGTCGCCCCGCCTCATCGCGCCGGCCATGAGGTAGAACCCCGCCATCTCGTCCTTCTTCCTGACCTCGATCGTGACGGTGTCGCCCGGGTAGACGGGGCTGCGGAAGCGCACGTCCGAGATTTTCACGAGGAGGGGGACGCCCCGGGGCGCCTCCCGCCCAGCATGGCTGCGCGCGAGGTAGAGAGCGCCCGCCTGGAAGACCGCCTCGCACAGCAGGACGCCCGGGGTTATGGGCGCGCCGGGGTAGTGCCCCTTGTAGAACGCCTCGTCCTGGCGCCATGTGCGCCGGGCGACCAGTCCGTCGGCGGACTCGGAGACGATCTCATCGACGAAGAGGAACGGCGGCCGGTGGGGAATCAGCCCAAGGACCTGCGGGATCGCGCTCATGCGGCCCTCCCCTGCCTCTGGGCGCAGACATAGCGGTCGACCTTGTTGGCGGTGATGACCCCGTAGTTGATGGTCCCCAGCCAGCCGGACATGATGATCCCCACCGATCCCGCGTGGTACAGCCCGGGCAGCTGGTCGGGAAGGTCCATGGAGACCTTGAGCCCCTCGAACTTGGTCCCGAACGAGGTCCCCCCGAAATGGGTCGTGTAGCGCTCGATCGTCCTGGGTGTCGCCGCCTCCTTCCAATCGATCATCGCCCGCACCCCCGGGATGAATCTCTCAAGGGCGGCGATCGACTCCTCGATAAGCCGCTCCTTCTCGCGGACGTAATCGGCCTCCGAGAGCGAGCTCCAGTCCGCGTACTGCCCGTTGATGGAGGCGACGACGGTGTAGCGGTCCGATCCCGGCCGGGTGTCCGGGTAGTACATGGAGAACGTGCGGCTCGACGTGTGAAAGTCCGTCAGCTCGCCGCTGCTGAACGAGGGGCTGGCGGAGGTGAACACGAGGTCGCCGATGTGGGGAAGCGTCTCGCCCTTGCGTATTCCGAAGTAGACCTGGCAGGAGCTGGAGTTGATGCGGACCGCCTGCGCGGCGGCCGCGTAGCCGGCCGGGAAGTTCTCGGCGCCGGCGAGCCCGAAGACCGTGTTCTTGATGTTGGCGTTGGAAAGGACCGCCTTTGCGCGGACAACCCGCCCGCCCTTGGCGACGATCCCGCAGGCGACCTTCACCCCTCCCCTCTCCTCGACAAGGATCCGCTCCACGAGCACCTTCTTGCGCAGCTCGACGCCGTTCTTGCGCAGCTCGGCCGTCATCTTGTCGATCAAGAGGTCCGAGCCGCCCCGGAACGTGTAGACCCCGGAACCCATGAAGTTCGAAAACACGATCCCGTAGGTAATCGCCGGGTCGTCGAGCGTCGAGCCGTTGGCGTAGGCGATCGGCTCCATGAGGAGGCGCTTGACGTCGTTCCTGCCCGGAAAGAACCGCTCGAGCATCTCGCCGGTCGTCTCGGCGCTGCTGTCGTAGAAATTCATCCCGCGAAGGTAGCCGTAGAAGCCCTCCACCTGGGCGCGCGCGAGGCCGAACTGCTCGACCAGGACGCGGGTATAGTCCTCGCGCGTGAAGGTGGTCCAGACGTCCATCTCGGGGTTGACGAAGCGGATGTTCTTTAGCTGGACGATCGAGTCCGCAATTTCACGCGTCCAGTACTTGCGGCAGGACTTGATCATCCCGACCGGAAACCCGTGGAGGGATATGTCGAAGATGTGGCCGCCCTTGCGCGTGAACCAGGTCGCGAGGCCGCCGTACTGGTAATGGTGCTCGACCAGCAGCACGCGGTGGCCCGCCTTCGCGAGCACGTTCGCGCCCGTCAGGCCGCCCAGGCCGCTTCCTATGACGATCACGTCATACTCGTCGGCGACGCCTTTGAGCCAGTCATAAGCCATGGAGGGACAATGTTGGATCAGCGCCGGGGGTGCCCGCAACTGGTTTCGCGGCGGGGCTCTGGGGCGCGGATCGCAGGCCGGCTTCCGCAAGATCCATGCAACTAGACTGCGATCCGGGGCCCAAACCGCAATTCTGAGTGGCGGTCCGGGCCGCGTTGCCACTACTGTCGGCCAATTCCTCATGAAGATCCTATACAAGGCGCGGGCGACGGCGACAGGCGGGCGTTCCGGCCATTCGCAGACGGACGATGGCGCCGTGTCGGTCGACCTGGCGCGGCCGGACTCGGGCAAGCCGGGAGTGAACCCCGAGCAGCTGTTCGCGGCGGGTTACGCGGCCTGCTTCGACAGCGCGCTGCAGGCGGCGGCCCAGCGGCTGAAGCTGGCCCCCGCCGGCACCAGGACCTCCGTGGAGGTCGGCATCGGCCAAAACGCGGCGGGCGGCTACGCCCTGGACATCGACATCTATGTGGAGGTGAGCGGCGTGGCCGAGGAGCGGGCGCGCGAGCTCATCGAAACGGCGGACCAGGTGTGCCCTTACTCAAACGCCGTGCGCGGAAATGTCGACGTGCGCCTGCACATCACCGCGAGCTGATCGAGGCCGGGCTGCGCGCGGCCCCTTGGTCGCGGGATCCCGGAGCGGCCCTCGGGGCGCGATCCCCGGGCGGCCTTGCTCTACGTGAACAACCTACCTCCCGTTCTGCCGGCGGCGATGCATGGGACCGTGATGGGTCGCATCTACGGCCATTTTTACCCGCACGACACGTCCGCGGGGATGCGCGTTCTCCTGATTGTCCTGCTTGCGGTCCTGGCGAACCTGGCGGTGAAGGTGATCCATCGCGTGAGCGATTGGATCCTGAGACGGAGCCACGCTCCCAAGGGGGCGCTGGCCGCCATGGCCGGCAAGCCCAAGTTTGAGACCGTTACCCGGCTCGTCGTCAGCACCGTCACCGTCGTCATCTATTTCATGGCGATAGGCATGATACTCGAGGAATTCGGGTTCAGCCTGACCGCCTATCTCGCCAGCGCATCCGTGCTGGGCCTGGCTATCAGCTTCGGCTCCCAGGGCCTGGTGCAGGACATCGTGATCGGCCTGACATTGATTTTCTGGGACGCCATGGACGTAAACGACATGGTCGAGGTCGTCGGCCCGTCGAGCACCGTGGTCGGCCGTGTGGAGGAGATCGGGATGCGGTTCACCAAGATCGTCAACTTCTACAACCAGAGAGTCTATATCCCAAACCGCGGCATCGGCAATGTGAGCAGGTTTCCGCATGGGGGCGTCGACGCGTACGCCGACCCGCAGATCCCGATCGGCGCTGACCAGCAGAAGGCGGTCCAGATCGTTGAGACGATCGCCGTGGGGATGTGGGCCCAGTTCGGGGCGATCATCCTCAGCGAGCCGATTGTGGGCAAGGTGGAGACGGCGCCCGGCGGCGCCTGGCAGTTCGTCCGCGCCCACTTCAAGATATGGCCGTCGCAGGGAAGCCTGATCGAGACGACGTTCCGCCAGGAGGTGGTCAAGGCGATGAGGGCGCTCGACCCGGCCTATGCCGACTGGCAGGTGCCCGTGACCTACCGCGCCGGCACGGTCACCAAGAACCTGAAGTAGCGCGCGCGCCTAGGGGTCGCCCGGATTGGCGCTGCCCCGTGCCGGGGTCCTTTCGGGCTGGGCCCGCAGGATATGCTGGTTCGCCATCGTTATCCCGCTGAGCATCGAGCCGACGATTCCAAGCATTCCCTGGTCGGTGCCGCAGAGGTAGAGGTTGGAAAGCGCCGTCCGGCCTCCCGGGTTCTTCACCGGGGACCCGTAAATCGCGCCCCGCAGGTGGCCGGTGTAATGCTCGACCGTCGTGGGCGTGAACATGTCCGTCGCGACCGTCGCCCGCCCGAGCGCATCCGGCGGACTCAGCGGCGGAAGGAAGCGCATCGCCGAGCCCTGCATCGCGCCGAACCAGCGCAGCTTGTCGGCGCGGTAGGTATCCTCGGGGAGGTTTGACCAGGCGTCGTAGTTCGCCAGGCAGGTGACGCGGAAAAAGCCCTCCTTCAGGCCGCGGCCCGGCCCGTATTCGAAATTGTTTGGAAAGCAGATGATCCCGCTGCGCACGTCGACCTGGCCGGGAGGATTGCGGTAGCCGAACCTTTCCGAGTCGTTGTAGAACACGATCGTGTCATCGCCCCAGCCCAGCTCCGAAGGGGGGCGGTCAAGCACGGATATCGTCTCCACGTACCCGAGCCGCGGCGGCTCGGCGCGGGAGCTGCCCATGAGGGCGTCCGTCTCGGCGTTGCCGATCGAGGAAAGCACCTGCGCCGCCACGACCTCCTCTCCCGTGTCCAGGACGAGCGCCGCCGCCCTGCCCTCCCTAACGACGATGCTCCTGACGCCGCACTTCATTCGCCTCTCGCCGCCCGCCTCGCGGTATTTCTCGAGGAGGACGCGCATCATGACCCGGACCCCCTCCAGCGGCCGGGCGAAACCCTCGAGGTACAGGGCGCGGAACATGATGGCGAACTGGTCCAGGTCCATGTCCTCCTCCCTCGCGCTTCCATAGAACATCAGGGGGCAGAGCAGCATGTCCTCAAGAAGGGGGTCGCGCACCAGGGTGCGGATGAACTCGCGGGCCGAACCCTGCGTCCCGCGGCCCGCGAGAGGGGTCTCGCGCACGAAGCGGGCTATGCCGGCAAATCCATCCGCCTGCCGCGGAAACAGCGAGGCGACCCCGGCCTCGAGGACGGAGAAGTCGTTCGTGAACCTGAGCGCCGTCTCGCCCTTCGGGCCGAACGCGACGCGCGATCCCTTCTGGGGGCAGAGCGCAAACTCATCCCTGTCGATGCGCAGCTGGCGGAGAATCTTCCCGAGCGGCGTCCCCTTGACCCCGCTTGGGACGAAATTGGTTACGGCGTGCAGCCCGACGTCGTATTTCCGGCCCCCGAGGCTGTAGAAGCCGTTCAGGCCGCCGACGGCATTGTGCCGCTCAAAGATGCACACCTTCCTGCCAAAATGCGCCAGCCTGATCCCCGCCGCCAGGCCGGAGAGCCCGGCTCCGATGATCGCAACGTCGTAGTGCGAGCCTGAATTCAACTCTTCGCCGCAAGCGCGTTGAACTTCGGCGTAAGGTATTCGGCGCAGCTGTCGAGCGAGGCCAGGCGCATGTAGTCGGCCTCGGGGACCTCGATGCCGTGGCGTTTGCGCAGCTCCATCACGATGTCCAGAAAGTCCATGCTATCCAGCTGGAGCTGGTCGCGAAGCCGCACGTCCGGCTTTACATTCGACAGGTCCTCGTCGGGGGCGATGTCGGCGATGATATCCAGAACCGCCTTCTTGCATTCTTCGTTGGTCATGGGTGAGTCGGCACTGCTGGATGCTATGCCACGAATCGCTTCACAATCAACGTGGAATTTATTCCGAGCATTCCGAACGAGTTGTTGAGGATAGTGTCGACCCTCCCGGCCTTCGCCGGCGCATTCAGGACGAGTCCCGGCAGCGCGCACGCCGGGTCGAGGTCGTCGACGTTGATCGTGGGGTGGACGACCAGGTCGTCGAATGACGGAAGGTTGCCAGCCAGCTCGAGCGCCCCGGCCGCCCCCATGCAGTGCCCGATGAAGCTCTTGGTGTTGTTGATGTAGGTGTCGGGGCATCCTTCGCCAAAGACCGCCCGGATCGCCTCGCACTCCTGGATGTCCCCCAGCGTCGTTGCCGTGGCGTGGGTGTTGACGATGTGGATGGCGGACGGCGCGAGACCCGCGTTCTGGAGCGACTTGCGGATGCATTCCGCCTGCCTGACCGGGTTGGGAAGGACGTAGTCGCTCGCGTCGCTGTTGACGCCGTAGCCGGCGATCTCGCCGTAGATGCGGGCGCCTCGTGCCTTCGCGTCGTCCAGCCGCTCGAGCGTGTAGAGACAGCCACCCTCCGAGACGACGATCCCGTTCCGGGCCCTGTCGAACGGCCGCGACGCCTTTGCGGGGACGTCGTGGGTGGCGAGGGCGCCCTGCGACTTGAAGCCGGCAAAGATGCCGAAGGTGTGGATGCTCTCGCTCACTCCCCCGCAGACGGCGAGGTCAACCTCCCCCAGGCGAAGCATCTGGGAGGCGTGGATGAGCCCCAGGTTGCCCGCGGCGCATGCCGCCCCGATCGTGTAGGCAGGCCCGGTGATGCCGAGATTGAGTGATGCCTCTCCGGCCGGGTTGTTCGCGACCGTGCGGGGATTGTGGTAATGGGACCAGTACTTCGTGTCGTAGTTGAACTTCGAGATGGCGTATATCTCGTTCTCAGTCTCGACATTGCCGTGCTCGGTGCAGCCGATGTAGATGCCTACGCGGTCCTTCGGGAAGGTCTCGAACAGCAGGCCGCTGTCGGCGATTGCCTCATGCGCGCACCAGATGCTGATGCTGCCGGCCCTGGTTCCCACGCGGACCTCCTTCTTCTTCTGGTGCCTGAGCGCATCGAAATGGCAGACACCCGCCAGAAGCTTGCCCATGTAACGCACGTCCAGCCACCCGATCCCCGCCACGCCCTCCAGCAGGCACTTGCGGAACTCCGGCAGGGAATTGCCGTTTGGGGCCGTCAGCCCGACGCCGGTGATGACGATTCGCGGGAGGTTCATTTGCTGCACAAGGAGGAAATCGCTAGCCAACAACGGTCCGAACGCAATAAAAGGTTCCTTTCCATGAACGTTCTTGTGGTCGGAGGAGCAGGCTACATCGGAAGTCATTGCGTTCGGCAGCTTTCCGCGGAGGGCCACCGGCCCGTTGTCGTCGACAGCCTGGTGTACGGGCACCGGGGCGCCATCGCCAAGGGGGTTCCCCTTCACGTGGCGGATCTGGGGGATGAAAGCGCCATCGCCCATATTCTTATCAACGAGAAGATAGACGCCGTGATGCACTTCGCCGCCTTCTGCTACGTGGGTGAGTCGGTGACCGACCCCCTCAAGTACTACCTCAACAACCTTGCGTCCACCATACACCTGTTGAACGCCATGCTCGGGGTCGGCGTCCGAAGGTTCGTTTTTTCGTCGACATGCGCGACCTTCGGCGTCCCCGACCGGCTCCCGATAGCCGAGACGGCCCCGCAGGCGCCGATCAACCCCTACGGGCAGACCAAGCTGGATGTCGAAAACGCGCTCCGCGCGCTTGCGCACGCGGGAAAGCTCTCCTTCGCGGTTTTCAGGTATTTCAACGCGGCGGGCGCCGCCGAGGACGGCTTGATCGGCGAGGACCATCATCCCGAGACGCACCTGATCCCGCTCGCCATCGACGCGGCCACCGGCAGGAGGCCCTCTCTCCAGCTGTTTGGCACCGACTACCCCACCCCGGACGGCACGTGCCTGCGCGACTACGTGCACGTTGACGACCTGAGCCGGGCTCACATCGCCGTGTTCGACAAGCTCTCGGAGCCAGGCACGGCCTGCTTCTACAACCTGGGGACGGGCGTGCCCTCCTCGAACCGCGAGGTGATCCGGGCGGTCGAGAAGGCCACCGGGGAAAAAATCAAGGTCGTCGAAAGCCCCCGCCGCCCGGGCGATCCCCCCGCCCTTTATGCCGATTCGGCGAAGGCGAAGCGGGAGCTCGGCTGGAAGGTCAGGTTTCCGGACATCGACTCGATCGTGGCGACGGCCTGGAACTGGCACCGCACCCATCCGGATGGGTATGGCGGCGCCTAGAGGCGCTTGCGAAGGGCGACCTTTGTTATGCCCAGGCGCTTTGCGGCGGCGGCCTCGTCCCCGTTCGCGGCCTTCAGCACCCGTTGGGCTATCTCGCGCTCCACCTGCGGCCACAGCGGCCGCTCCGACGCCGTCACCCTGTCGGCCACGAAATCGAGCGCGGCCTCCAGGGTCAGTGCCGCCGCGGGCGCGGCTTCGCCGGCGGCCCCGCGGATCTCCGGCGGAAGGTCCTTCACCAGGATCGCGTCGCCCTGTGCCACGACGGCGCTGCGGTAGACGACGTTCTCGAGCTCGCGCACGTTGCCCGGCCATACGTGCCGCGTGAGGACGGCCATCGCCTCGGGGGACACCCGGGAGGTGCGTGCCTTCCGCTGCCTGACCAGGTTCTGCAGGCAGAAATCCACGATCTGCGGGAGGTCCTCGATGCGGTCGCGCAGCGGCGGCATCTTGATGCGGACCACGTTGAGGCGGTAGTACAGGTCCTCCCTGAAGGCCTTCGTCTTCACGATGGCCTCAAGGTCCTTGTTCGTGGCCGCGATGATCCGGACATCCACGCGGATCGTCTCGGTCCCGCCGACCCGCTGGATCTCCCCCTGCTGGAGCACCCGGAGGATCTTTGTCTGGGTCGCAAGCGCCATGTCGCCTATCTCGTCCAGGAAGATGGTCCCGCCGTCGCAGAGCTCGAACTTGCCGATGCGCTGTCCCGTCGCGCCGGTATAGGACCCCTTTTCGTGCCCGAAGAGCTCGCTCTCGATCAGGTTGTCGGGGATCGCCGCGCAGTTCACGGCGATGAAGGGCTTGCCCGCCCGGTGGCTGTGCTTCCAGATCGAATGGGCCACGAGCTCCTTGCCGGTCCCGCTCTCGCCCGTGATCATCACGGTGACGTCGCTCGCCGTGACTTGGCCTATGACCTTGAAGACTTCCTGCATCACCGACGAGGAGCCGACGATCCCCTCCTTGTAATCCTCGGTGTTGATGGTCGGCTTGTACTCGGCGACCGCGCGCAGGTCGGCGTGGGTCTTGAGCGCGTTCTCGGCCAGGGCCAGCACCCGCTGGGGATCGAACGGCTTCATGACATAGTCGAGCGCGCCGAATTTCATCGCCTCGATGGCGGTCTGCGCCGTTCCGAACGCCGTCATAAGGATGACGAGCTGTTTCGGGTTGACCGATCGGATGTGCTGGAGCGCCTCGAGCCCGCTCATGCCGGTCATCCTGATGTCGAGAAAAATGAGGTCCGGCTGAGGCCCCTTCTTGACCATGGCGACCCCCTGCTCCCCGTTCGGCGCCTCGGAGACCAGGTAGCCGCGGGAGGATAGGACGCGAGCGAGCGAGTAACGGATCTCGGCGTCGTCGTCTATGACTAGGATGGTGGCTGCTTTGGAGGTGTTTTCCACGGCTTGGCTCGCGATTTGGGCGGTATGGGCTAGAGTAAGGGCATGCTTGGCTGGTCAATCAACTTGTTCCGTATCCGCGGGATCGTGATTTCGCTGCACTTCAGCTTCCTGCTGCTGCTTGCGTATGTCTGCGACGAGGGGTGGAAGCAGGCCGGGGTCCCCGGCCTCTGGTGGAGCGGCGCATTCCTGCTGGCCATCTTCGCCTGCGTGGTCCTCCACGAGCTGGGGCACTCGTTCATGGCCCTGCGGTTTGGCGTCCGGGTCCGGCGCATCCTGCTGACACCGGTCGGTGGAATGGCGGAGTTTGACGGCATTCCGAGAAAGCCGGTGCAGGAGTTCCTGGTCGCCGCCGCGGGACCGGCGGTCAATTTCCTGCTCGTTGCCGCGCTTTGGTGCATGGTCAGTTTTCCGGATGGGTGGGACGACGTGTCAATTCCGTCCTCGATCGGGGACATGGGACGGTTCCTCTTCGTTGCCAACCTTGTCATGGGAGTCTTCAACCTGATTCCAGCGTTTCCGATGGATGGAGGTCGGATCCTGCGCGCGCTCCTTGCGATGCGCCTACCCTATGTGCGCGCGACCTTTTGGGCGGTCATGGTGGCAAAGGTGATCACCGTCGTCGGATTTGCGGTGACGATCTACTTTGGGCGGTACCTCACCTCGGCGATCTGCGTCATGATCTTCCTCTTTGGCGAGGCCGAGTACCGGGCGGTAAAGCGGCGCGAAATCGATGAAACCCGTTTGAAAGAGGCGCTAGGCAGGCCCTACGGCGTTCCTCCGTCAGAGGAGCCACCCATCCTCAATGGCTAGGTATCTCGGGATGCGCGGGAATGTCCGGGCAAAAACTCCTTGCGTTCCCCATGGAAAGACCGATTTTTCTCACTCTTCGCATGGGCGAATGGGCTCGTAGCTCAGTTGGAAGAGCGCCTCAATGGCATTGAGGAGGTCGTCAGTTCGAACCTGATCGGGTCCACCACTTCCGGGCATAGCCCGCCCTCTAGAGGGAAAGCTTGATCGCAACGGGACGCAATGTTACCCGTTGGGTCTTGAAATCGCCAACTCAAGAGCAACCGGAAGCACAACCAAACGGCAACTCGGGTTCAGGGGAAAGAGGCATCCGCCGCTTTAAGACCAAGGAGCCTAGGCCCAAGCCCTTCGGCGTTGAGTTCAGGGTTGATGGCAAGCGGAGGAACGAGTTCTTCGCGGACGAGAAGGAGCGCGACAAACGGGCCAACGAGCTCGCCAAAGCGCGGCGAGAAGGGGTTGTCCACTTGCCCAGGCGGGCAGAGCTTGCGGCTTGGCAGGCATTCAAGACCGCGATCGGGGATACCCCGTGGCAAGACGTCGTGGCGGGATGGAACGCCCACCAGAAGACCTCTGGCGTTGTCACGACCACCCTCACGGTCCAGGAGGCCGTGGATGGCTTCCTGAAGGATCTCGACGAGCGCAAGGACTTCTCGGCCGACACCGTCCGCCAAAAGCGCCAGAAGGTGAAGAAGCTCGCGGAAGCCTTTGGGGCCAACCGCCTCACCCAAATCACGGGAGACGACATCGAGGATTGGATTGAGAGCGACTTGGGATACGACAATCCCCACACGTTCAACAACTGGCGGAAGCACATCCGCTCCTTCTTCGATTTTTACCGGAAGGAAATCTTCCAGAACCCGTGCGACGACATACGGACGATGGACGACGCCACCGACCACGTTGGGATACTGACCCCCGTGCAGACCGCGAAGCTCTTTGCCTTTGCCCTAACGGACAACCGCCGCCACATCATCGGACGGCTAGCTTTGGAAGCGTTCGCCGGGCTCAGGTTCGCTTCCGCTTATCGCTTGGAGAAGGCCGACATCAATTTCAAGGACAAGGGCATCCTCCTTCCGAAACACAAGATCAAGACGAAGCGCAGGCACTTCGTTGACGGGCTCCCCGAGAATCTGTGGACGTGGTTGGCGGTCACAAGCGACGCGTGTTGGGCAATGACCCCGGCCGAGTATATGCGTGAAAAGAGTCTTCTTTTCACCGACGCCAAGGTCCCCCACCCGCACAATTGCCTCCGGCACTCGTTCTGCACCTACCACGTCGCGGCGTTCAAGAACCCGGGACTGACGGCGACAATCCTCTGCCATAGGAATCAGGGTATGCTTTGGGCGCGGTACAACGGCAATGCGACCCAAGAGGCCGGGAAGCTCTATTGGACGATCACGCCGGAGACAGCACCCGTGCTCGCTCAAGAAGCAAAATAGCAGCGTCGCCGAGGTTCACGCCGTATTTTTCAAGCTCCCGACACGGGATGCGCGCGGGTCGGCCGAATGCCTTGATCCTCTTTTGGCGAATCTTCCGGCGCACCACTTGAGGGGCGTACCTGACAAGGAAGGCAAACTCCTCCGTGTTCAAGACGGACGGGAGCCGGGCAACGGCCGCAGGAAACGTGGAAAGTGCATCCGGCACGGGACCGATGACGCCAGAAGCGTCGGCAATGCGAAACGCCTTGGAGGTGTTACCTTGTGTTACTCCGGGCGAATGTTGATTGCCCCAGGAAGATGCCGGTCCAGCCTCGGCCCATGGATTCCCCTCCTCCCCTCGCCCTCGACATGGACCTCCTACGCCAAATCCTGATATGGGCGGAATACGGGGGCGGTCGTGACCGCCGACCGCAGGCGGATGACGTCGCGTTGTGCTATCACATCAAGATCATGCGCGAGGCAGGGCTAATAGAAGGCACGGGCGAGGTCTACCCCGAGCCCGGTACAGGGCGACTGAAAGCGGGCGTCGCAATTGTGAGGATGATGACCTTAAAGGGACAGGAGTTCTTGAAATCCATCCGGGAAGACACGATTTGGAATAAGGTCAAGGAAGAGGCCAAACAGCACGGGATTCCCCTCCTTGTCGACACGGCAAAGGCGATGGCGATGGCCCTTGTGGCGAAGCTGACGCACCCGTCCGCATAAACAACTTTCGCAGCCGCTACTTCTTCTCCAGGCTTAGTAGCAACCCCGGACCATGAGTATCACAGGTAATGATGTAAAAGCCGCCATCGCGGGCAACGACACGTATGCCTTCGAGCTCAAAGTGGCTGCCTTGTTCAAGAAGCACGGCGGGAATTTCAGGCACGGCTGGTATTACGTGGACCCCATCGAGGAGAAATCGCGGCAGTTCGACCTACGCGCCGACATGTTCAACAACCGAGGTACCCGTTGCTTGAGGTTTGCGGTGGAATGCAAGAATCTTGCGACAGGTCATCCCTTGGTGGTGTCGGGCACAACGCGCACCTATGAGGAAGCTTTCCATCATTTCATCCTCTCCGGTCCCCACCGGGGCGTGTTCGCAGCGGGAGCCAACACGCGTGGGATATATAGCCAATATAGCTTCGTCGGAAAGAACCTGATCCGACTGAATCCGAAGGGCAATGGGTTGGAGGTCAAACGCGACGAGGAAACCGACATTTACAAACGGTGGTCGCAGGCGTTGGCCTCGGCCGTTGAAATGTGCGTCAGCGCCATAAACCTCGGGAGCGAGCAGGTGATGGAGATTGAGACGGCTGTTGTCCCTGCAGTCGTAGTGCCCGACGGAACGCTTTGGGAGATGGCCTACAATGAAGACGGAACCCTCGACGGGGAACCGAAGGAGACGGATGCCACGACCGTCTTCGTGAACCATAAGGTTGAGCTTGTTGCTCGGAACTTTTGGATGCGGCTATCACACGTCAACTTTTGGACAGTTTCGGGGCTCGATCGTTTTCTCGCGGGGTTGCATGGGAGCCCGGCGAACTGGGACCAGTGGTTCCCGTCCCGCGACTACCCGTACACCCCGCCGGTCCCCAACTCGATACTCTAACAGGTTGTTACTACGTAAAATCGCTTGCACTAGACTCTTGATATATTGCTTGGGTGGCGTGATTTAATGCACCCTCAGTCCTCCAACCAGCTAGTCAGCGGCCCCTTCAACTTATGGATCAAATCCAATTCGGTACAGAGTCGTTTGCTTTGAATGCGGAGAACCGCTGCTTTTGCGTTCTTCTCCTGGATACGTCTGGCTCAATGGGCGGGAAGCCAATTGAACAACTCAACGCGGGCCTTGTTACCCTAAAGGACGAGTTGATGCTCGACCCTCTCGCTCAAAAGCGAGTTGAGATCGCAATCGTCACGTTTGGCCCTCCGACCGAGCTCCTCTCCGGCGTCACCGCTGAGAATTTCATCGCTCCCTCTTTGCAAGCAGGCGGTGACACGCCGATTGGCGCGGCCCTGCTCAAGGGACTTGATATTGTTGCCACCCGAAAGGCTGCGTACAAGGCCGCCGGGGTTAAATATTACCGTCCATGGATAATGTTGATTACCGACGGCAGTTCGACCGACAAGAATTCAAACGAGTGGACCGACGCTATTGCCAAGATTCAAAGCGGGCACGCACAAGGGACATTCGCCTTCTTCCCGATCGGTGTGGAATCGGCAGATATGGCAGAGCTCGCAGCAATCTGTCCTTCCGTCGCACCTTTGAAGCTCGACGGACTACGCTTCCGGGAGCTTTTCAAATGGCTTTCTTCGTCAATGAAGGCCGTCTCTCAGTCCAAGCCGGGCGACAAGGTTGCATTGGAGAATCCCGTTGCTCCGACAGGATGGGCCTCAGTCTAGGCGATGTGGAAACACGTCGCCCAAAGCGTGGTGGGGTCGGGACATCTCGACCACGGGCTGCCGTGTCAGGACGCATGTTCGGTTAAGGAAGGCCCGTTGGGGTCGGATTTGATCTTCGCCGTCTCCGACGGGGCTGGAAGCGCGAGCCATTCCGAGGCTGCCGCCAAACTGAGTGTTGAACTATTGATGGAGGAGATCTCCTCAGCAAGAGGAGGCCCGGAAGATGACACTCTAACGTGGATTAGGGACGTGTACCGGAAGATTCGGCTACGGCTCGCTCAGGAAGCCGAGAAGTGCGCCGTCGCCGAACGAGAGTTTTCGTGCACCCTATTGGGTGGCTATCTCTCCGAAAGGATGTCGTGGGTGTGCCAAGTTGGCGATGGAGCCATAGTAGTCTCCGACGCGATAGGATATGTACCGATTACTTGGCCTTCATCCGGGGAGTACGCGAACCTCACCACGTTTGTTACGTCCCCTGACTGGGAGGACGTTTTCCAGTTCAAGTCGCTGCCCTCCTTGCCCCGGGCAGTCGCCGCCTTCACCGACGGTCTGCAGGACCTGATACTTCTCAATGCAGACCGAACGGTGCATGGCGGCTTCTTCGACCCGCTTTTCGGCCGTCTGCGAGAGGCCCAAGATGCCGCCACCCTAGAGGAGCCGCTGGCCCATTTCCTTTCGTCGCGTGCAATCCTAGAGCGCACCGACGATGACAAGACCCTGGTCCTCATCTGCCGTCGTGAGAATTCCCCCGACACTTTCTACCAAGACCGGCCGACTGATTAGGCCGGGCGAGGAGATCGCGAGGGGTGGAGAGGGCGTAATTTTCGCATTGCTGAGTACCCCGGGCGAGGTGCTCAAGGTTTACAAAGACTCCCGAGAGCTCGCGGAAAAGCGGCGGAAGGTCGAGTGCATGACCAAAATGTACCGCCCGGGCCTTGCGTCCCACACCGCGTGGCCTACCGATTTCGTAGACGGGCAGCTCCTTGCGATCCTGATGCCACGGGTGTCAGGAATAGAGCTCCACGACGTCTATGGTCCCAAGAGCAGGATGACCAAATTCCCGACGGCGAGGAACAAGTTTCTCGTTACAGTTGCCTTCAATCTGTGCGCCGCCTTGGAGGACATTCACGCGACAGGGGCAGTTGTCGGAGACTTCAATCAACGCAATATCCTAGTCGGGATAAAGGCAGACGTGTGTTTCATTGACTGCGATTCGTTTCAGATACGAGTCGGCGCAACGACATATTGGTGTCCGGTGGGGATACCTGACTTTCTCGCGCCCGAGGTGCAAGGCGTATCGCTCGCTACGCTTGTTCGTACCCCCAACCACGATAATTTTACGCTAGCGGTTTTAATTTTCCAGATTCTGTTCCTGGGCAAACACCCGTTCGCCGGAGTTGGAGGCCCAGACTTGGAAATGCCCGAGGCGATAAAACGCTTCCTCTACGCCTACGGTGGCGCGGGTGCCGCCCAAGGGATTCGGCCACCTCCTGGGGCACCCCCAATGGACTCGATTCCGAAACCCATGGTTCAGTTGTTCGAGCGAGCATTCTCACGCATCGCTGCTGCCGGAGGGCGTCCAACGCCCTCCGAGTGGGCCAAAGAGATACGAGTCCTGCTTGAAAATACCGTCCGGTGCCAAGCCGACCCGACTCACGAGTATTTCGCGCCCCGGGGTGCGTGCCCATGGTGCGAGATGTACCGCAAATCCCGGGTTTCATACTTCCTTCCTGATGGCTTCCAAGTATTTCAAATTCTCGGTGGGACAATCGACGCGATTGTTTCGACCATCGAAAGCCTAGCGCCACCAGCTTACCCAACTGCGTGGCTGACCATCCCCCGGGTTCAGGGCAATGAGCCGCCGCCCGAATCGGCAAGTCCTCAACCGAGCTTCTGGTGGCTCTGCGGATTCGGTGCGTGTTTCGCAATAGCTGTCCTCGTCAAACTGAATGCTCTCGCCGTGTTGTTCGTAGGCGGCGCATTCGCGTACATAACGATCGTGGGAACTCGGTCGCCTCGAAGGCCGCTTATCGCGGCGCTCAATGCGAAGATTGCGGACGTACAGAAACGATTGAAGGAAATCGAACGCCAGATGGGAGCGGGATATGCGGCACAGCTTCCATTGTTCGCCTCAGCGAAGGAAAAGGTGAAGGCGCTCCGCAAAGCCTACGGCGAACTCCCGGTGCAAAGGAACCAAAAGCTGGCGGAGCTGCGTCTCAAGTCCCGCGACTTCCAATTGGAGGAGTACCTCGACTCGTTCTTCATCTCTGGCGCGTCAATTAGAGGCATCGGCCCCGATCGTCTCGCAAGGCTGCGGTCGTACAACATCGAGACGGCAGCGGACATCAAACCTTACTTTCGGGTGCGCGGATTTGGGCCGAATCTAAGAAGCGCCCTGATGGCGTGGAAGAATGGCCACATCTCGCGATTCGTTTACGACCCTAACCGCCCTCTCGACAAGACCACCCTTCAGAAGATCGATTACGAATTTAACTCCAAGAAGGCCGACATCGAGAACAAGATTCGCGAGGTCAGGAGTAACCTTGAGAGGACAGCCCAAAGCATTTCTGTTCAACTTGCGCTCGCTCTCAAAACCCAACAGGCGGGTGCAACTGAATTGGCTCAATTCAGTGCCGATCTTGAACTCCTAAAGGAGCCGTCCCAACCGTTCACGACTCCCTATGCCCCTCAGATTGCGACTGGGTTGGCCGTGGCGTCCCTATTCGTGCCAACGGGACGCGCCCGCTTTCTTCTGTGGTTGTTCGGTGCAATTTTCGCTTGGAGGTCCTTGAAGGAGGGAATTCAACCTAACGCCAATCCGTCGTGGAAGTGGGGACCCCGGTGCTCCGTCCTCTTGCTTCTAGGGACCCTGATGCTCGGAATTCGCGATGTCTGGAACCAAAGCACCACGGACTTGGTGATTCATTCCGACCAGGTGGCGAATTTTGTGCTGACGGCCGACGGCGTCAGGTTGACTCCGAGTGAGGATCGCACAGGAACATCCGACCCGAACACAGTCAAATTTGAGATTCCGCCCGGGCAATCAACCCATCTTTCACTGAAGCTGCCAGGATACCGACGCGTTTCACATGAGCTAAACGGCAATCCGATGGCGGCGGACAATTGGCAAGTGGCTCTGGTTAGAGAAGAAGGTGCGGTAAAACCTGAGCTTCACTCGGGCGGAGATTCAAATCCCATAGACCCGGACATCTTGGCATGGACAGTCGACGGCAAGAAGCTAACACCGACCAACGGGCTCCTCGCGGGGATTTCTCCCGGAAATCACACGCTTGCTGCCGAGAGCGGGCACTATCAACCCGTTTCTAGCGACGTCTCGGTGGAAGACACCAAGACTACAGAGGTTAGATTTACCCTGACCCCAAGGCCCTCGGCGATTCACGTCACACCTCAGCCGAGCGTTCTGGTGCGCATGTTTTTAGGCGGTGAAGAGATCATGCCACTCGGCGACAATGGTGACGGCAGTTGGGACTTTTTGCTTCCGCCCGATTCCAGCCTTTCGTTGCAGTTTCAAGCGAGCGGGTACCTAGCGACGTCATTGAATGTGACCACAGTCGCGGGAGAAAAGCTTTCGCGAGAAATTATATTCGAGCCAATTCCCGCCGCGCCCGTCTCTCCGCCGCCTCCCGTAGCAACGGCGGCGGACACAGGAGAAAATGCGGTGCCGAAACCCGCGTCACCAGCCCCGGTCCCGGCCAACCTGTACGGTGCGGCCATCACCCTTGATCTCCCCCACTACGAGATACGCATCAAGAACACCGGACTACAAAGCCTCTATCTCCGATCGATTGTCGCCAAATACAAATCCCCTTGGAAAAGGAATCGAGTAATCGAAATTGGCACTTGGATAGCCCCGGGGGCAGAGTACACCCACCTCCTTACCTCGCAGCCTAAAGAGGGGGACGTCTACGAATTTGATACTATTCCGAAGCTCAGTCAGGGACAGGCACCGACGGAAGTGATTCCGTAGAAAATCACTTGCTCCCGAGAGCGGCCAATAGGCAAATGCCGACGAAGACTATTAATATGACGACAGCAAATATCTTCGTCCGCTGCCTTGTTGCGGGGCTTTGTGGCTTCTGGGACCCGTGTTTCTGATAGGTCGAATAGGAGAGGCCCGTGCCCGGCAAACTCACGGTATTGCGGACCCCTTTTCCCGAAAAGTTAGTTGTGAAGCCCTTGCCTCCAACGGACAGTGACGAGCTCCGCTTGCCGAAATTGAGGCGTACCCCTGGGATAAGCCGGATGCTCTTGTGAAATCGGAAGCCCACGGAGGCTTATGATGCGGGTCCAGGCGAAAGGTGTCCAGCCCATGTACGAAGTGCCGGTCCCTAAATAGGCTACGGACCGGTTACCCGCATATCGCCCGGACGTGTGTTGAGATCTCCAACCCCACCCCTGCACCCGGCGATCTGACGGGTATGCCTGCATTTCTATGTGCCGTGGCCGAGAAACACGGTAAGTTTGATCCACCCGACGAATTCTACGCGGCTCTCATCGAGGCCCGCAGGGCTGTGAGCGACTGGATGAACGGGCGCAAACCGCAATTCGGCCTTAAGGTGGACGCACAAAACGCGTGAGCAACTGATAAGCAACTGCGGGGCTTCGCCGGGCTAAATTGGACCCTGATCGGGTCCACCATTTTGCAAGCATTTCTATGGTAGGGTCTTAAGAAACAAATTACGGGTCTATCCAATCCAAGACCGTTTGTTCAATCAATAGAGTCCGACACGCTCTATTTCCCTACCAATAAGGGATTAACAGGGCAATGGCCTATGAGGAATCCTGGAGTTGGAAATCCATATTCGCTTCGTTTCGCGAAACAAAATCCGCTCGTTTTGGCTAACCAAACAGCGGCCTTTTGATCGTCTAATTTTTCAGGATGGTCTCAGCAACATCGGGTCATTTACTTGACCTGTTTCAGGTCATGCCTTGAACTACTCCCATGAAGATGCTCACCGTCTCTAAAGCCAAGGCTACGTTCAGTGGAATCGCGCGCAACGTTGTCCGCTCCAAAAAGCCCGTCATTGTGCGCGTTCCAAACGGTTTCATTCAGATCGCTCCGTATGAGCTCCCTGAAGAAGTGCCTGCATTTCCTGCCGGAAGCCTGGACCTCCTGCCGCGCGAACTTGAGCTGCATAACACGTTCGGTGAGTCCCTATGATCCACCATCGTTGGGATATCGTCTTTCTCCGCACCGATGAAAAGGATCCTGTTGGACACCCCGCGGTGATACTCTCGTCGGACGACATAATGGCCGATGGCAGGCAGCAGCGGTTCAATGTCGTTACGGGAACTAAGAAGCAGCCTGGCGAGAGCGCACGAAACCACCAGATAATCCTTGATGCATCAGATGGGCTAGAATTCCCGACTCTGGTAGATTGCTCGCTCGTATACGTTGCGAGGAAATTGTCAGTTCTTCGCTCAATGGGTTCGGTCACGATAAATAGGCGCCAGTTAATCCAGCGTGCAGTTCGCGGATACCTCGGCTTGGGGTAGCGTTTTTCTGCATCGAACCCGAAACAAATGAGAGCCGTCACGGCCAAGGTCTTCAATCATGGGCGCTTCCAGGCAATTCGTTTGCCGAAGGCTTTCTGGGTTAAATCGGGCGCTGTGAAGCTCGCGAAGATTGCAGGCGGATTCACCGTCTCGGAGGCGAACCCATCTGCTCGTCGATTGAAGGCTTTTTTGTCTCTTGCAGGGAACTGTCCAGATTTCCCGAAGATTGCCGGCAATACTTCGCAAAATATTCGCTGCAACTGGAAATAAAGAACGACGGTGATTCTTGAAGCAAGGGCCGCAATGATTCTATTTTTAACAAACCAAACGCGAACCACCTCCATTCTCCGGGCTAAGTTCGAACCTGATCGGGTTCACCAAATAATTTATATATAATTAATTACAAAATTATTGTTGCCGTATTGTTCCCTTGCTAGCCATGGAGCTTATTGGACGCTCAGCACTCAGTGTCCATGACGGCCTCTAATCGCCCACGGAATATCCGCAGATATCCTGTCATTTGGCCGATTCTCGTAGGGCGTTGCGATACCGCCGAGCAATGCCATTAGGCAACGGGCGCAGCGACGCCAAATGAATGCATATATTACAACGGCAGCCTATAGCTCGCAACGATCTTGCGGCCGATCTGCCGCCGACGCTCTAGTGCTACACGGCCCATGCTTCCAGTGATCTTGCGGCGATCGACGCCATAGAAATACGCGCAACCCACGAGTGTTTGATGCTCCAAGCCGTCCGCTCCGTTGAGCACGACGTCGTGCGGGCGCGGGTTTTCGCCGGGCCTCCTCGTCGTGCCATAGAGAACATTGAGTTTCGTCTTGCGGAGATCGGCGCAAAGCTCTTCCGGTGAAATGATAACGGCCGGATGCTCGTCGCGGTCCTCTGGATTTATCCTTACCTTGACCACGTCCCATTGGTGCAATTCAGAGCTCACGGGCGGGCATGTCGTCTTCCCCGGCTGCCATGTCCAAGGCATAATCGCGCTCCGAGAGCTTGATCGCACCCTCGGGAAGATAGGCGATTGGGGCAATCCCCTGCTTGCGCGGGACCGGGCGGATAAAGATTCCACCATCCCGCTCCTCAATTAGCACCTTTGACTTTGGCTTCAGTCCAAGGAGGCGGCGCATCGGTGCCGGAAGGACTATCTGCCCTTTGCTCGAGAGCCTGGATTGCATGTCTTACTTTTTCCTACCTCCCTTTGGATGTCAAGTTGAGCTGTTGCGGGAATCATGCATGGCGTAACGCGCAAGATCGGTGCCTGCCGACAAGTTCTGCTATTCTTGACGAACCAAACGCAAACCAAAGATGTTCTCGGGGATAAGTTCGAAGCTGATCGGGTCCACCAACTTATTGAATATTGATGAGTACAGATCAAAATCTGATAACAAAGCCGTGGAATAAATAGCGGCTGGTGGACCCTACTTGGGTCCTCCCGGCCCACGAGAGACCAAATGGGATGCGCTCATTGGTGTTCCGAAAGAGATCTTAGGAAACGGGAGACGCTTAACGTTTCTTGGCTCCCTATCAAACACGCCGGAGTCCCCTTGCGCCACATTCATCGCGGCGGGCGCCAGCGAGTGTTCCGATTTTCCAAGTCGGGAGTGGTCGGGGCCGCGCCGCGCTGTGAACTCTTCCGCGTTCCTTGATAGCTTTGGCGGATTGCGCCGACGCAGCTTTCGAATCGTCGAGACCCACGTCGCCGTTGGAATCAAGGTGTCGCCTCACAGACAGCATTGAACGCATTACATCCAAGTCAGCACGAGCAACGAGACCGCTTGTCGGGGCAAAGGAAACATCAAATCCACTTTTCCGTCTTCGACGGGCACGCTTTTTTGCGGCTCAAGTGCCACAAGTTGACCTGCCTTTTCCAGTTCTGAATATTCTTCGTCCGAAAGCGGCAGCGGCGACCCCATTTTCAACCACGCCGCGTAGGAGTTGCTATGGTCGGCGTCTACGCGGTACTGGGTCACCTTCGCGTTCCCGGTCGCGATCGGCAAGTTGTCCAGCGCCAGATCCACGTTCGCGTCCGGGCCGGGTACGTCAACATCGTGATAATGCCAGACCAGGACGGTGAGCTTGTTCCTGTCGAGGCTCGCCAGCGCGGATACGTCGGGATTTCCGCGCACGCCCCTGGCCCGAATCTGGTCGGCATTTAGTCCGGCGCTGCTCTCAATCGCCAGGCGCCGCCCGCTCATCTTGGCAAACATGCGGAAAACATTCAATACCGGCAGATCAAGTCCGTCGCTGGCCAGCTGCCGGAATCCGGCGAAGGGCGGCTGGTCCTCAAATTCAAACGCCCATGTGAGCGCGCCTTCAAGATTCACCCCGTATCTTTCGGCGATCTCAAATTCGCGCGGGAAGCTCGCGGCGGTATAGCTCGAATACATCGTGCCGTTGCGATAGCCGTCTTGGGAACCTTTGCACGCGGCGCAGCCTTCGGGATCGGATTCGCCAATGACGATGGGCGTTCGCTTGAATTCAGGAAACGAGGCGATGAGCGCAAAGGCGTCGTTCATGGCTCGGAACTGATCTGCCATGCCCATGCGAACATGGCCGTTCGTGAAATCCGGCGAGCCCTTGGCATGAAAAGAAATGAAATCGAGCGGGGAACCGATTTTCCCGGTCACATGATTGCTGCCGTGGGCGCAGTGGTTGAGAAACTCGCGTAGGAACTTTCCCCCACCGCCCGCCGTCTCCGGCCCGCCGACCCTCGCCGTAGGCAGTGCGCGGCGCACGCCGTCCACGGCGTAATCGTATAGCTTGAAATATTCCGCCCGCGAACCGCGCCAGTAGCTGATGTTCGGTTCGTTCCAGACTTCCCAATACCATTTGTCGACCTCAGCGTTGCCATATCTTTCCACGCAATGTTTTGCCCATTGATGAACCAGTTCGCCCCACCTCGCGTAGTCCTTCGGCGGGTAGGCCTGCCCGGCGTCCACCGAGGCCATCTTGTTGACCGGGGGATTGTGCGGATAATCCTGCGGATGCGTCGAGAGCGCCTCCGGCATGAAGCCGATTTCCACGTACGGTTTGATTCCGCATTCGAGATACGTGTCGAAGATCCTGTCGTTGATCGTCCAGTCGTAGACGGGGTTACCGTTTGCGTCCTCCTTGTACGCGCTGGTTGAGCTCCATTTCAACGCGTACGCGCCATCTCCGCTCGTGAGCAGATGGTGGGCGCGAAAATAAACCTGTTGCCCGCCAAGATGCCCGAGTTCGGACAAGAGTTTTCTCCCGTCCCTCATGTATGCGTAATTCGCCTCGTCCGCGCCGAAGTACCGCCAAATCGGCGTCAACTCGCCGACAGACGTGCCCGCGTCGACCGTGATGTTCACGGAAAAAGGGGCGTTCGCCATGGGAACCCCGATGTTTGATTCAGCGACAACCGCGGGCCCGAAGGCAAGGGCCGCAACCAGGGCGGCGAGTTGAATCTGCCGCATGATCGTTACCTCTGCAGGTCACCCGGATGTTCCGGGGTGCCAGGTTCGTCAAGCAATTGAATGGATGACGCCGGGCCGAGATCGGGATTTGTCCATGCGCTCAGGGCCCAGACGACTTTTTTCTCCGGGGACACCTCGAGCACTTGCACAGTGCCCGGCCAGAGCTTCGGGTTCAGGTCGTGCGGACACCAATTGCAAATCACGGTGTCGCCATTGGCAAGACGGCCCGCCTCCTGAAAAATGAAAAACTGATATTCCGGCGCATCCTGCTGGGAAAATTGCCAGACGACTTCGCCCTGCTTGTTGACCTCCTGAACGAGGGGATGGTGATCGGTAGGATCACCCTCCGTGATCAACGTATTGCCGTTCTTAAGCCGCATCGCCCACCACGGATGAAACGCCGCGTAGGACCAAATTTCTTTGAAGTTCGCGTCATATTCCACGACTTTGTTGTCCCTCAGATGCGCCGCGAGGAACGTCCCCTCCCTCGTCTCATGCACCCGGCGGAATTGAATGTGCGGGCTCTCTCCCGGATTCGATACGGGGAACGTGAATTCCTTTTCCGTATTGCCGGTAACGGTGTTGATTAGCATCAGCTTCGCCGGATTGCCGTTCTGCGTCACGAGCACATGATCCAGACCAATGGGTTGGATGGAATGAATCTCCGTTCCTTTCGGAGCGTCTATGTTCCAGATGATTCTCTTGTCCCGCGTGATTTCGCTCGCCCCTATCTTGCGGCAGAAAACGATGTTTCCGTTGGATAGCATCGTGGCGTCGCCAAGCTCCTGCAGCGTGCCATCCGCGGCCTTTATCGGAATGCCATAAGTCCACGCCACCTTGCCATCGCGCACGATGAAAATGGTCTGGTCGGCGTTGCGGATATCATACTCGCCCGTGTAAACGAACATATGCTGCGCCAGCCCGTTGCCGGGCAGGATCGCGAGCGCATGGGAGGTGACGTTGGCTGCCGCAGCCGGGACGTTGGCGGTGGCGGAATTGATCTCGGCGCAAAAGCCGTTCAGTGCGGCAGAAGCGGCAAGGATCAAAGCTGGTTTCCCGGGTTTCATGGGTTGGGGCTTCTTCGAAGTTGCCATTCGCTCGGGTTATCAGGAATTTCCATTAAGGGACCCTCCGGCGTCATGCGCCCCGATAGACGAAGTCGCGCAATCTCACCTTCCCTGATCCAAGGCAATAGACGCCAAACTTGAGGCTGAGAAAACTGCCGATGACATTGTGGTGATATCCTGACACCTCCATCTGCCATGGGTGCTTGACCCAAGCCTCCCCGTTCCGCGAATAGTGAAACGTCACGATGTTCGCGTCGTTGGTAACGCGCAGGCGCACCCTCCCGGTCGCCATGTCCTGGCGCATCCAGCCGTGTTCCTGGCCATAATTATAGGTGAACATCTGCGAGTTGCTGAAGCCTATGCCGCAGAACATGCGCTCGCTGTAGAACAGGCATATCCCAGCCTGGGCGTCCTCGCCAATGTCCAGCGTGATCCCCGCCTCATAACTTCGGTCGCCCACGAGGAAGGTGAGCGGAGAGGAGTCGGCCAGGGTTGTGCCCTTGCCGGAAATCACCAAAGCGCGATCTTCGTAACGCGCGCGGCTCGCCTCATCCGGGCCGGGATTGAAGAAGGTCCATTGCTCGCCGAACCTATTCGTCGAAAAGTCATCCGAAAGCGCAAAGCCGGACGGTCCTGGCAGTCCCTTCGCGGGTTTGGCAAGTGGCTGCGAGAGCGTTCCGCCCCTTGCTTGGAACCAGCCATCCGGAGTCCACTCGACCGGCTCCAGGAGGGTTTGCCGGCCGAGCGTGCGAAAGCCGTTTTCATAGCCGTGATAGATCATCCACCAGTCGCCGCCCGGCCCCTCGAGCACGGTGGCATGCCCGCGCGACCACCACGGTTCATCAGCGCTCTTGGTATGCACGATTGGATTGTCGGGACAGTTCTCCCAGGGGCCATGGATGGAGCGCGAGCGGGCGGCGGTGACCATGTGGCTCGTGGGCGGACCCGAAGTGCCGCCGACGGCGGCAACCAGATAGAACCAATCCCCTCGGTGGAAGATCTTCGGGCCTTCCGGGGCAAACATTTCCACCACCCAATAGTCGGGGTAGCGCCACGGGGTGTAGACCTGCTCCAATGCGCCGACCGTCGCCAGGCCATCGTCTGTCAGCGCAATCCTGCGGACACCGTTGAAGAACAGGTAGCGCCTGCCGTCCTCACCGACCGCGTGGCCTGGATCGATGCAACCCGATACCTTGAGGTCGATCGGGGCGCTCCATGGTCCGCTGATGTTGTCGGCGTGAATGACAAAGATCGCCTGCCGGCCACCGGGACTTGCAGGGATGTAGATGAAGTAGCGCCCCTCGTGCTTGACCAGGTCCATCGCCCAGACCGTGCCCATGGGTTTCGTCAGCGCAGGTCCGATCGGCGCCCAGTTCACAAGATCGCGCGAATGCCAGAGGATGACCCCGGGATAGGAAAACATGCTCGAGAACGTCATGTAGTAGTCGTCCCCGTCCTTCAGCACGGTTGGATCCGGGTGGTCGCCTGCTACGATCGGATTAAGGTAGGTCCCATCGCCGAGATCAGCCCTGCGCTGGCCTTCTACACCAAGCGCTGGTTTCACGGACGGGTTTGCGGGCGATTCGCCGCTCGCCGGCGCCGACTCGCCAAAAAGCTGCGTAGAAACAGCACTGAGAACGGCCGACTTAAGGGCATCTCGCCGCGAGATTAGTTTCATAGGATTTCCAGAAAGAGGTCGGGGATGGCAGCGGTACCTTATCGAGTCCCTGAAAACATCCAGCTGAAAGCGAAACAAAAGCAAAACAGGATCCATTTTCATCGAGAGTTGGTGGACCTTCTTCAAAGATCAGCACCTCGAGCCCTAGTGACAGTGGCGATCTATTGCGCTCCCCTGGCGGCGCGCCCACGGGTCTTCGACCGACGGCTTCCGCACGCTTGTGCCTAGCTTATATTGGCTGATTGTCTAACGCATAGAAAGGGGGCCGAGTCCGCGGCCGGACACTTCAATCGGCTTTTGAGTTCGGGCGTCCCCGGATACACGTCGAGGGCGATCACAACCCCTGATTGCGCAGGGGAACCAACGAAGCCCGTCGGCGTCTGTGTACCCGATGGCGCCAACAGCCCAGTCAAAGGAGGAGCGCATCTTGATAGTGGGGGCGGGCCCCACCGGGCTGGTGCTCGCGCTGTGCCTAGCTCATCTGGGCGTCCGCGTCAGGATCATCGACAAGACCGACAAACCGGGGACAACCTCGCGCGCGCTGGGGGTGCACGCCCGGACGCTTGAATTCTACCGGCAGCTGGGAATCGCCGAGGCCGTCGTCGCAAGCGGGATCAAGGCGGGCGGGGTGAATCTTTGGGTCAAGGGGGCGAAGGCCGCGCGCCTGCCCCTGCTGGAGATTGGAAGGGGCCAGACCGCATTCCCCTTCGTGCTCATGTACCCGCAGGATGAGCATGAGAAGCTGCTTATCGGGAAATTGGCCGAGCAGGGCGTGCACGTCGAACGCTCGACCGAGCTGCTCCGGTTCGTGCAGCACGATGACCGCGTCAGGGCCGTGTTGAAACGACCGGATGGCGCCGAAGAGGCGTTTGAGGGAGCGTTCCTCGCGGGCTGTGATGGCGCCTCGTCGACGGTCAGGCAGGTCCTGACGGTGCAGTTCCCGGGCGGGACCTACTCTCACATATTCTATGTCGCGGACGTCGAGGCCAGCGGAGCCCCGACGGACAATGAGCTCCATATCGACCTCGAGGAGGCGGATTTCCTGGGGGTCTTTCCGCTCACGAGAAAAGGGCACGTGCGCGTGATCGGATCCGTTCGCGACGAGGACGCGGGACAGCGGGACAGGCTCACGTTCGACGACGTGCGCGGTCAGGCGCTGCGCAACCTGAAGCTCGAGGTCTCAAGGGAAAACTGGTTCTCGACCTACCACGTGCATCACAGGGTGGCCCAGAAATTCCGCGAGGGACGGGTGTTTCTACTCGGGGATGCGGCGCACGTGCACAGTCCCGTCGGCGCCCAGGGAATGAACACGGGAATCGGAGATGCGGTGAACCTTTCCTGGAAGCTCGCGGCGGTGGTGACGGGCACTGCGACCGAGGCGATCCTGGATAGCTATGAGTCGGAGCGAATGGGTTTTGCAAAGCGGCTGGTCGCCACCACCGATCGGGCCTTTTCGTTCGTGACGAACCGAAGCGCGCTGGCCGCCCGGATGCGGACGCGAGTGCTCCCCTTTATCCTTCCCCGGGTTTTTGCCATCCGCTGGTTTGGGAGATTCATGTTCCGGACCCTTTCCCAGATAGGCATTCGCTACCGCGGGAGCGCCCTGAGCGCGGGCTCCGCGGGAGGCGTCCACGGAGGCGATCGCCTCCCGTGGTTCAACCCGCCCAACGGAGAGGACAACCATGCATCGCTATCCGGGCTCGCGTGGAACGTTCATGTCTACGGAGAGCCGCCGGCCGGGATTGAGGAAGCCTGCGGGGAGCTCAATCTTCCGCTTCGCGTATTTGCCTGGCGGCTGGAAATGAAGGACGCGGCCCTCGCGGCTGGGGCGGTCTATCTTGTCAGGCCCGATGGGTACGTCGCCTTGGCCGATGCCCGCTGCACACCCCGTCGATTGCGCCGCTATTTTGAGGAACGCCTGATAGGGCGTGGCTAGGCACCCCAATGGACCGGCGCAGCCTGTCTTGTAAATTCCGCGAGACCTGGGCAAAAGATCCCTTTCCAATGGCCTCCACCGAGTCAGAAGCCCGGCCCAATCCGTCCGACTCGGATGCCTTGCCGCCGGTGGACCTGAAGGGCACCAAGCAGCGCCGGCGCGTCAAGGTTGCCGCAGGGTTCAAGGCGCTCGAGGAGGTTGCGGAATACGGGATTTCGCAGTCGGGCATTGTGAACACGATTCGGACCGGCCGCACGCTGAACCAGAAAAAGGGCTTCGACTGCCAGAGCTGCGCGTGGCCCAATCCCGACGACAAGCGGAGCATCGCCGAATTCTGCGAGAACGGCTTCAAGGCCGTCGCCTACGAGGCGACCGGCAGGCGGCTTACGCGGGAGTTCTTCCGCGAGCACTCGGTCCAGGGGCTCCTCAGCCGCTCGGACCACTGGCTCGGCGAGCAGGGCCGCCTCGTCGAGCCGATGGCGCTCCGGGCGGGTTCGACTCACTACGAGCCGGTCTCCTGGGGCGCGGCGTTCGAGATGATCGCGGCGGAGCTGAAGGCGCTGAAGAGTCCCGACGAGGCGCTGTTCTACACGTCGGGCCGAACGAGCAACGAGGCCGCCTTCCTGTACCAGCTTTTTGTCAGGGCCTACGGCACGAACAACCTGCCCGATTGCTCGAACATGTGCCACGAGTCGACGAGCGTGGCGCTCCCTCCGATGATTGGGATCGGGAAGGCCTGCGTGAAGCTGAGCGACTTCGACCTGGCGGATGCCATTTTCGTCATCGGCCAGAATCCGGGGACCAACCATCCCAGGATGCTGACGCCGCTGCAGAGCGCCAAGGAGCGCGGCTGCAGGATCGTCGCCGTCAACCCGATGCCCGAGACGGGGTCCATACGGTTCAAGAATCCCCAGGACCTGCTGCATCCGCTGCGCATTCCGCGCTTTGTGTTCGGACGGGGCACCCAGATGTCCGACCTCTGGCTGCCGGTCAGGATCAACGGCGACATGGCGTTCCTGCAGGGAATGATGAAGGAGATGCTCGAAGAGGAGGATCGCCGCCCGGGAACCGTCTTCGACCACGATTTCATTCGCGAATACACGACCGGCTATGACGAGCTGGTCGCCCAGCTGCGGCTCGCCGCATGGGAGGAGATCGTTGAGGATTCCGGCCTGGACCGGGGGCAGATCCGGGCCGCCGCGCAGATTGCGATGGGCGCGCATCGAATCATCGTCTGCTGGTGCATGGGGCTGACGCAGCACAAGAACGCGGTCGCCGGCATCCAGGACATCATCAATTTTCTCCTGCTGCGCGGCAACATCGGCCGGCCGGGATCGGGGCCCTGCCCGGTTCGCGGGCACTCGAACGTCCAGGGCGACCGGACGATGGGGATCTGGGACAAGCCGAAGGGTGAGTTTCTCGACAAGCTCGGCAGGGAGTTCGCCTTCGAGCCGCCCCGCGAGCATGGCTTCGACATGGTCGAGGGCATAAAGGCCATGCACGATGGCCGCGCCCATGTCCTCTTCGCGTTGGGCGGAAACGTCCTCTCCGCTCCCTCCGACACCCGGTTCACCGGGGAGGCCCTGAGGAAATGCAGGCTGACGGCCCATGTGTCGATCAAGCTGAACCGCGCCCATCTGGTCACGGGGCGCACGGCCCTCATCCTCCCCTGCCTCGGCCGCACGGAGATCGACCGGCAGGCTTCAGGCGAGCAGTTCATGACCGTGGAAGACACCATGGGGGTGATCGGCTCGACCCGCGGAAACCTGGAGCCCGTCTCCGGGGATCTCCTGAGCGAGCCGGCCATCGTCGCCGGCCTGGCCAAGGCGGTTCTCGGACCCGGGAAGCCAATCCCCTGGGATGACTACGTGGCCAACTACGACCTCATCCGCGACAAGATCGAGGCTGTCATCCCCGGCTTTCCCGCGTTCAACGAACGGATCAGGGTCGGGACGTTCTACCTTCCCAACCCGCCCCGCGACGAGCGGAAGTTCCCGACCCCCTCGAAGAAGGCGGTGTTCATCCCCCACAAGCTTTCGCGGGCCCGGCTCGAGCCGGGACAGTACATGATGATGACAATCCGCAGCCACGACCAGTTCAACACCTCCATCTACGGCCTGGACGACCGCTACCGCGGCATCTACAACGGCCGCCGGGTCATCTTCATGAACGAGGACGATGTCAGGGAGGCCGGACTGGTACAGGGGCAGCTGGTCGACCTCACCAGCCATTTCCAAGGGGAGGAACGCCGGATCGAGCAGTTCATGGTGGCGCCCTACCCGCTCCCGCGCCGATGCACGGCCACCTACTATCCCGAGACGAATGCCCTCATACCGATCGGCAGCGTGGCCGAGGAGAGCAATACGCCTACGTCAAAATCGGTCGCGATCACGATCAAGCCGTCGGCCGACCAGCGTCGTTTCTCACCGGACGGCAGGCCGCCAACCTCCAAGTGACCGGTTGACGGTGGGCACGGGAAATACCGCGGGCGTCCCGCCGGACCTCACACCGCCCAGAGGCGCGTGAGGTAGTCGGCGGACGTCAGGACCAGCAGGATCGCGAGCCAGAAGAACCCGGCGACGGCAAAAATTCGCACCAGGCCGCTTTGCCCGCGCAGCCTCATGAAGAAATAGAAGATGAGGAACGCCTTGGCGGTGGCGATCGCCAGCGCGACCGGGGTCGACCACCAGCCGCCGGGAAGGAAGGAGGCCCCTGCGGTCAGGGCCAGCAGCCCCATCAGGGCGCCGTAGACGACGAGGAGCTGGGCCCATTGCGATGCGTTCGCCTTCATGTCAGCGCGGGATCAGGTAGAGCAGCGGGTATAGGAAGACCCACACGCAGTCCACGAAGTGCCAGTAGAGCCCGACCATGGACACGGGCGCCCGTCGGTCGCGTGAGAGCCTTCCCCGGCGATTCAAAGTCAGGAGCCAACCCAGGAGGCCGATTCCCACCAGCATGTGGACGGCATGCAGCGCCGTCATCACGAAATATAGAAAAAGGAAAAGCTGCATCTGGGGAGGGCCGGCCGCGCCATACCGGATGCCCGGGACCAGGTGCTCCGCGTACATCTCCCGATACTCGGAGAACTTGATCGCCAGGAAAAGCACTCCGAGGCCCGCGGTGAGGGTCACGCAGACCTGGAGGCCGCGCCGACGTCCCACCCGGATCATGGCGTCCCCCAGCGCCATGAACAGGCTGCTGGTCAGCAGCACCGCGGTATTGACGGTGCCGCTCCAGAAATCCAGGCGGTGGCTGCCGGCCGAAAACGCCGCCGGATAGGCGCCGCGGTACACGCAATAGGCCAGGAACAGGCCCCCGAAGAAAAGGATCTCGGTGGCGATCAGCGTCCACATCCCGAGGTGGTTTGCCACGTCGCGCTGGGCGGCGTCGGAATAGGGGCTGGGGGCGGAGGCTGGCTCGGCGGACGTCATAGCGGCGGATAGTCGTAGGGCGGCCGGGTGACCACGGGGGTTTGCTCGAAGTTGTGGGAGGGCGGCGGCGACGGGGTCTGCCATTCAAGGCCGGTCGCGTTCCAGGGATTCGGCCCGGCATCCTTGCCGTGGAAGAACGACCACGTCAGGTAGCAGAGCGGAACGAGGTAGCCGACAGCCAGTACGGCGGCGCCGGCGGAAGAGATCACGTTCAGGGTTTGGAACTCCGCCGGGTAGATGTGGTAGCGGCGCGGCATCCCCAGGTACCCGAGAAGGAACTGCGGGAAGAATGTCAGGTTGAAGCCCACGAAGATCGTCACGGCGGAGAAGCGCGCCCAGCCCTCTGGGAACATCCTGCCCGATATCTTCGGCCACCAGTAGTGGATGCCCCCCATGTAGGCCATGACGCCGCCCCCGACCATGATGTAGTGGAAATGCGCGATCACGAAATAGGTGTCATGCAGGTGCACGTCGACCGCCAGGGTGGCCAGGAAGATCCCCGTCAGGCCCCCGATCGTGAACAGGGCCAGGAACCCCAGCGCGTACAGGAGCGGGGTCCCGAAGGTGATCGACCCCCGGTGCAGGGTCGCGATCCAGTTGAACACCTTGATCGCCGACGGCACCGACACGAGGAAACTAAGGAGCGAGAACACCACGCCCGCGTAGACCGACTGGCTGCTGACGAACATGTGGTGCCCCCAGACGAGAAACCCGAGGCCGGCGATCGACAGTATCGAGAACGCCATCACCTTGTATCCGAAGATCTTCTTCCGGGAAAAGCAGCTCACCAGCTCGCTCACAACCCCCATTCCCGGGAGGATCATGATGTAGACCGCCGGGTGGGAATAGAACCAGAACAGGTGCTGGAACAGCAGGGGGTCGCCCCCGAGCTTGGGGTCGAAGATGCCGACCCCAAACCCCCGTTCCAGCGCCATCAGGGCCAGGGTGATCGCCAGGACGGGTGTCGCGAGCACCAGGATGATGCTGGTCGCGTAGATCGCCCACACGAAGAGGGGCAGGCGAAACCAGGTCAGGCCGGGAGCCCGCAGCTTGTGGACCGTGACAATGAAGTTCAGCCCGGTGGCGATCGACGAGAAGCCGGCGACGAATATCCCCGTCGCCATCACCATGACGTTGCTGTTGGAATATGTGCTGCTGTACGGCGTGTAGAACGTCCAGCCCGTGTCGACGCCGCCTACGACGATTGCGTACAGCGCGATCAGGCCGCCGCAGACGAAGATGTACCAGCTGGCGAGGTTCAGCCGGGGAAACGCCACGTCCCGCGCCCCGATCGCAAGGGGGAGGACAAAGTTGCCGAGGACGGCCGGAATCGAGGGGATCAGGAAAAACCAGACCATGACCACGCCGTGGAGCGTGAACAGGCGGTTGTAGGTGTCGGACGTCATCAGGTCGCCGTTCGGCCGGGTAAGCTCCCAGCGCATCAGGGCGGCGGCCGAGGCGCCGATGAGGAAGAAAAACGTGATCGTGAAAAGATAGAGCAACGCGATCCGCTTGTGGTCCCGGGTGCACAGCCAGGAGGCGACGGTGGTCCCGTCGGACAGGTAGCCGCGGGACGGGGGTGCCGGGGGATTCAGGGGGGGCATGGCTAGGGAACCTGGGAAGCCGGCGCGGGCGGGAGCGCCTTGATGTAGGAGATCAGGTCGAGCACGTCCCCCTCGGGGATGACCCCGTCGTAGGTCGGCATCGTCATCGCGTAGCCGGCGACCGCGCATTTCGGAGCCCGGAGGATGGCGTCGTGGAGAAACTGGTCGTCGGCGAGGACGAAGCGGCCGTCGGCCAGGCGCACCGGGCCCCGATAGACGCCGGCCAGCCGCGGAGCCCGCGATCCCGCCGCGTCGCCATGGCACTGCGCGCACCCGTATTTCTGGAAAATCGCGCTCCCCCTCGCGGCCCCGGCCAGTCCTGGGCTGCCGGATTCCGCCCCGCCGTCTCTCCCACCCTCCCAGGCGGCGAATTGGTCCGGCGCCAGAACGACGACGGTGCCCGTCATCTCCGCATGGGCGGTGCCGCAGTATTGCGCGCAGTAGAGCATGTAGGTTCCCGCGCGGGTGGGATCGAACCAGGCCTCGACCACCTTGCCGGGGACGAGATCCTGCTTCAGCCGGAATGCCGGCACGAAGAAGCTGTGGATCACGTCCTCGGAACTGAGGAGCAGCCGAACGGGCGTGTTGAGGCGCACATGGAGCCGGTTGAACTCGCGGCGGCCGCCCGGGTACCTCACGTCCCACATCCACTGGCGTCCCACAACGTTGATCGCCTCGATGCCCGCCGGGATCCGTCGCATCTCGAGGTAGACGGATGTCCCTTGGACGAAAAAGAAGAGGAAGACGGCCGTGGTGGCCACGATCCAGGCGGTCTCGATCTTCCAGGTGGCGATCCGCACTGCCTTCCGGCTCGCGGCCGAACCCCGCCGGTACCGTACGAGGATGACGAGGGTGAGGACGGTCAGGAAGAGGGCCATCCCGGCGCTCGCCGCGAGCAGGCCGTCGAAGACGCGGTCGACCCTGGGCGCGAAGCTGCTGGCCTCCGGCAGCCATCCCGCGCCGCCGCCGATCTCGGACAGGGGCGCCGCGCTCATGCCGAGCCCTCCCCGGCGGAGCGGTCTGCGCGCTCCGCCCGGAGCAGCCAGAGGATGCCCCCGAAGACGGTGGCCACCGTGAGGGCGACGCTGGCCGAGAGGATGGTCCAGATCAAGGCCCCGTACCGGCCCTCCGGCGAGCCGCCCTGGAAACAGATGAAGAGCAGGCTGAAGACCGAGCTCCCTGTCTTGTTCTCGGCCGCGCGCCTTAGGGCCGGTGCGACCTGGGGAGCGGGGAAATCGACGCCGAGGAAATAACTCGAGACCACCCCCCGCGGCGTGACCAGCACGATGCCGCTCGGATGGGCGTACTGCCTTGAGCGGGCATCGTACCAGTAGTGAAAACCCGCCGCCGCCGCCAGGGCCCCGATGGCGGAGGGCTTTCCGACCAGCGAATGCCAGGAGGAGGAGGCGCCCGTGCGGCCGTAGAGACGCGCCTGCTCGCGCTGGTGGGACCGGGCCATTTCCACCGTGTCGGTCGGGTCGATGCTGACCGAGATGACGACAAAGTCCCGGCCGACGCTGGGCTTGAGCTGGCGGAGCGCGTCGACGGTCCCGTCGGCGACGAGCGAGCAGATCTCCGGGCAGCGAAGGTAGTTGAAAATGAGCACCGCGGGCTTCCCGCCGAGGTATGAATCCAACGGCTGGGTCCTTCCGTTCTCATCGGTGAACACCTCATCCATGGGAAGCTGCTGGCCGATTCGCTGCTCGAACCGGACGTCCGCCGGCAACGCGGCCGAGGCGCCGACCGCGAGCGCCATGAAAAGGGCGTGGGTTGCGATTTTCCTATTCATTGGCCTTGGGGCCATCCTTTGCCGCCGGCCTCGGCGCGTGCTCCGCGCAGAGCATGTCGATCGCCCGCTCGATCGGGACTCGCACCGTTCCCGCCCGCCGGTCGACCCAGGCGTATTCGTCCAGGTGCGCGGCCACCTCCTGGTCGTAGTCCATCCATGTCCGCTCGACGCTCGTCCGTTGCGCAACCCCATTCTGGAAGGTCGCGACGGGGGCCAGCGACGATGCAGCCGGGCGGGCGGCCTCGAAATGGCGGAGCAGGAAGGCGACGGCAATGCCCACGGCGATGAAGGCCGCCAACGCGGCGGCGGTCGCCGCGACCACGCCGGGCCTGGCGTCCGCCGGCTCATAGGCCGAGCCCGGGAGTTTCCCGGGGGCGCTCATCGGACTTCCTCCCGCAGGCGCCGGGCGGCGCCTGCGAAGCGGTTGAGGAACACTCCCGCCGCGGCGGCCAGGAAGCACAGCGCCAGGAGGACGCCGGGGACGGACGCGGATCCCCCGGCCGGCAGGATCACCCAAGCGGTGTACACCACCTGGGAGGCCGCAAGGAGAATGGCCACGGCCGCCAGGCCCCGGGCGCTCACCTTGAGGCGGCGCGACAGAAGCAGGAAGAAGGGAATCGCAAAGCCGAAGAGGGCCACCGCCGGGATCAGGTATTCCCATGCGCCCACCTCGCGGCGCAGGAACCATGTGGTCTCCTCGGGAAGGTTGCCGGCCCAGATGATCAGGAACTGGGCGAACGAGACGTAGCACCAAAACACCATGGTCGTGAGGAGGAGGTTGCCCCAGTCCAGCCCCAGCGGCCGATCCGCCCGCCCGTCGGAAGCAGGGGCCGCCCCCGTCCAAAGGCCGCCAAGCAGCGCAAGCGCCAGGCCGAACACGACGCCCCCGGCCATCCAGACGACGGGGAATGCCGTCGAGTGCCACCCGGGTTCGAGGGACTCAAGCCAGTCGTCGGCCAGGATGGTGAGCATGAAAAACAGGACGATCAGCCCGACGGGGCCCACCCACGGGCGCGCATTCCGCATCGGATCGCGGCCGGACCCGGCGCCGTCCGAGACCAGCCGGCTGAGGCCGAAGAACACCGCCGCCATCGCGCAGGCCCTCGCCGCCACCATGACCCTCCCGTCGTAGGCCAGGCCGGGATGCGCCAAGGAAGGCGATCCTCCGAGCGAGGGCGGCAGGAGCAGCAGCGGAAAGGAAAACAGCCAGATCCATGGCAGCAGGGCGGCCCCGGCCCGAAGGAAGGGCGCCACGCCCGAGGCCCACTGCCCTCCCGTGACCCGATGGATGAGAAGGAGGATGAGGCAGCCGACCGCGGGGGACAACCAGCAGAAGACAGCCAGGCGATACGCCAGCGAGACGCCCGCCGGGTCCATGCACGCCGCGGCGAGTCCGGCAGCGCCAAAGGCCCGGGCCGCCCACAGGGCCCGCCGCTCCGTCCGTATGCCCATGGCGGACCCCTTCTTCATGGGGGGGACAGCCGGCGGCGCTCCTCGGCGGTGAGGTCGGAGAGTGCCGCGTTCTGGCTCTTTTGCAGCGCGCGGACGTAGGCGACGATCGCCCACCGGTCCCGGGGCGCTATGCGGTCGGCAAACCCGTACATGACGCCGCTTCCGTGGGTGATGGCCCCGAAGATCCGCCCGGTCGGCTCGTCGCGCATCGGCCGCTCATGGAATGACGGCGGCTGCGGAAACCCCCTCCGCACGATGATGCCCGTCCCGTAGCCGTCCTCGCCGTGGCAGTCCGCGCAGAAGATGTTGAACCTCGCCCGGCCGCGCTCAAGGAGGGCGCGGTCGAGGGGGATGGGTATTTCGGGCGACCATTCGCCGTCCCGCAAGCCGGTGGCCTCCGGATCGCCGGGCAGCGGGTCCTCGCGCGCCAGGGTGTGGGGGGGAGGAACGCGGGCGGATGCGCCGTTTGAGAAGCGCTTGGTCGGATCGAATGCCCGCAGGTTTTGCTGATGCTGCATGTTGTCGCAGGACGCCAGGGCCAGCGCCAGCACGGCGGACGCGGCGAGGGAGAAGGGGCGCCGGGCGCTCATGCGGGAACCTCCTCGACCGACTCGGGCTCCGTGGCCCGGAAGGCGTCCCTCGCGGATTCCCTGGAATACCGCGGGTCGTCGGAGCGGATGCAGACGAAGAAACGGTCCTGGCTCGCCCGGCGGAACCTCCCGTCGGAAAAGGCCGGGTGGTCCAGCCGCGGGAAGCCGGCCAGCCATAGGAAGCCCGCGACGCCCGCCAGCGCCGCCGAGAGCACGGTGAGCTCAAACGTCACCGGGACGAACGCGGGCCAGCTGTCGAGCGGCTTGCCGCCGACATTGAGGGGATAATCGCGGCACGCATACCACTGCATGAAGAAGGCCCCGCCCCCTCCCAGGATGCCGGCCGCAAGCATGATCCATGGGATCGGCGTCCGCACCGGGGGCAGCAGCCTCTCGGCCTCCTCCACGGCATAGGGCGTGAAGGTGTCGACCCGGCGGTAGCCCGCATCCCGGAGGCTCCTGAGCGCGCCGAGGAACGCCTCCTCGGAGGCAAAGGCCGCCATGGTGCCGTAGGCGTCGCGGTTCACGGCTCGCCTTTCTGCGCAGCGACCATTGCGCGCATCTCCGTCATGGAGATGGCGGGAAGGAAGCGGATGAACAGGAACAGCAGCGCGGCGAAGAGACCGATCGTTCCAAACAGCGTCGAATAGTCCCAGAAGGTGGCGTGATACATGCCCCAGGACGAGGGAAGGAAGTCCCGGTGGAGGCTGGTGATGACGATGATGAACCGCTCGATCCACATCCCCACGTTCACAAGGAGCGCCACCGTGAACAGGACCGCCGTGTTTCGCCGGAGTCTGGCCGACCACAGGAACTGCGGGGCGACGACATTGCAGGCCATCAGTGCCCAGAAGTAACCGGCGTACGGCCCGATCACCCGGTTGACGGCCACGTACCTGTCGAAGATCACGCCGCTTCGCCAGGCGGTGAAGAACTCGCAGAAGTACCCGTAGGCCACGATCCAGCCCATGGCCATCATCACCTTCGCCATGAGGTCGAGGTGCCGCGCGGTGATCATCGCCTGCAGCCGGTAGACCGCCCGCAGGGGGATCACCAGCGTGAGCACCATCGCGAAGCCGGAGAAGATCGCTCCCCCGACGAAGTACGGCGGGAACAGGGTCGAGTGCCAGCCGGGCAGGATCGCGATCGCGAAGTCCAGGCCGACGATGGAGTGCACCGAGACGACCAGCGGCGCCGCCAGGCCGGCGAGGAGCACGTAGAGCTTGCTGTAGTGCGTCCAGTGCGTGCCGCTGCCGCGCCAGCCGAGCGAAAGCAGGCCGTAGGCGCGCCGCCGGACGGTGGTCTGCGCCCGGTCTCTCAGCGTGGCTAGATCCGGGAGCAGGCCGACATACCAGAAGATCAGCGAGACCGTGGCGTAGGTGGAGACCGCGAAGACGTCCCACACCAGCGGGCTCCGGAACTGCGGCCACAGCCCCATCGTGTCGGGATACGGCAGCAGCCAGTAGAAGAACTGTGGGCGGCCGAGGTGCATCAGGGGAAAGATGCCCGCGCACGCCACGGCGAAGAGCGTCATCGCCTCGGTGAAGCGGTTGATCGAGGTCCGCCACTGTTGGTGCAGCAGGAGGAGGATCGCGGAGATGAACGTCCCGGCGTGCCCGATGCCGATCCACCAGACGAAGTTGACGATGGCGAAGCCCCAGGCGACCGGCATGTTGATTCCCCACACGCCGACGCCTCGGATCAGCACCCAGGAAAGCGACGCCAGGAGGACCATGACGCCGGCGAACGCGGCCAGGAAGCCGATCCACCAGAAGCGCGAATGGGGCCTCTCGAGCGGCAGGTCGCTTATCTGCCGCGTGACGGAGGCGAGCGTCTGCCCGGGCGCCAGGAGGGCCCGGCTGGTTTCCGCGCGGTGCGAGCGTGTGGGGCTCGTCACGCGGCGGTCTCCGGTGGTTCGTGCCTCATCTTCGCGAGGTACGTCGTCCGCGGCCGGGTGTTGAGCTCGCCGAGGAGGCTGTAGTCGGTGGGCTCGCGCTTGCGCTGGGAGACGCGGGCGGCGGGATCCGCGACGTTCCCGAACACGATGGCCTCGACCGGGCAGGCCTGCTGGCACGCCGTCCGGATCTCCCCGTCCCTGATCGGCCTGTTCTCCCTGTCCGCGTCGATCCGGGCCGCGTTGATGCGCTGCACGCAGTAGGTGCATTTCTCCATGACCCCGCGCTCGCGGACGGTCACGTCGGGGTTCTCCTGCAGGTTGACCGGGGATTCGCGGCTGGAACGGTAGTCCAGGAAGTTGAACCGGCGCACCTTGTACGGGCAGTTGTTGGAGCAGTAGCGCGTGCCCACGCAGCGGTTGTAGACCATCTGGTTGAGTCCCTCGCTGCTGTGGACGGTCGCGCCGACCGGGCAGACCGTCTCGCACGGGGCGTTTTCACACTGCATGCACGTCACGGGCTGGTGAAGGATGCGCGGGGCGGCGGGATCGCCCTCGAAATACCGGTCGATCCGGATCCAGTGCATCTCCCTGCCCCGGGAGACCTGGTCCTTGCCGACCACCGGGATGTTGTTCTCGGCCTGGCAGGCCACCACGCAGGCGTTGCAGCCCAGGCAGGTGCTCAGGTCGATCGACATGCCCCAGGCGTACGCCCCCGGGGTCCAGGCCGGATACATGCTCCCCCCGCCCCTGGGGGCATCCACGCTCAGATCGCCCGGGGAAACCACCCGCACCGGCTGCCGGCCTTCCATCGCGAAGTGGTGCTGCGTCGTCACGAGCGGATATCGGCCCCCGGTCCTTGTCGCCTCGAGGCCCGCAGCCGACCACACGCTGTTCCCGCCCCTCAGCCGGTAGGCGTCGAAGCCGCGGTTCGTGCCGAGGGTTCCCCCGCGCGAGCGGCCATACCCCAGCGAGAGGGCGACGCAATCCGCCGCCTGCCCGGGCATGACCCACGCCGCGGCCTGCAGCGTGCGCCCGCCGCAGGACAGCGCCAGGAGATCGCCGTTCTCGGCCCCGAGCCGGGTCGCCAGGGCGGGGCTGATCAGCGCCGCGTTGTCCCAGACGAGGTGCGAGAGCGGCTTCGGCAGCTCCTGCAGCCACGCGTTGTTGGCCCACCGTCCATCAAGCACGTTGGCATCCGGCGAAAGCACGAGGCAAAGGCCCGGTGCGGACTCGCCCTTCGACAATGCCGGGATCATGCCGGCGCCCGCGGGCGTCCGCCCTCCCTCCCTGCGGGCAGCGGGGGCCAGGGCGCCGCGCCTCAGCCATCCGGCCCAGCGCGCTTCAAAGTCGTGGCCGCCCTGCTGATCCCGCCAGGTCTCCCGCACCATGTCATAGGCGGTGGCCGCGCCCGCGCGCCCGAGCATCCGAAGGACCTCGGTCGCTCCCCTCCCCTCGTAGAGGGGCTCGATCAACGGCTGCAGGATCGTCGCCGTCCCGTCGAAGGCCTTCAGGTCGGACCAGGTCTCCAGGAAATGCGCCTCCGGCAGGTGCCACCCGCAGGCCGCGGCCGTCTCATCCTCGTGGCTCCCGTGATGGACCGAGAACGGCACCCGGCGCAGAAGCTCCCGGAACCCGGATGAAGCCGCAGCGGTGTAGACCGGGTTGGATCCCAGGATGAAGAGCGCCTGGACCTCGTTTCCCGACATGGCGGCTTCGAGGGCGGCCAGGTTTCCGGCCGACCGTGGATCGCTGTCCGAACGCAGCGACGGAAGCAGGCGGACCGCGCCGGCCATCGACCCAAGCCTCGCGTTGACGGTAAGCGACCAGCGCTGGATGTCGGGATCGAGCTCGGTGCCGGCGACGCAGGCGACGCGCGGAGCCCCCGAGCGCAGGTCATGCGCCAGCGACGCCACGAAGCGGCCCTCGTCCGCCGAGAGTCCGGGTGCCTGGCTCCCCTCGAGCGCCCCGGCGAGGGCGTCCAGCACCACCCGGATGCGCTCCGGGGAGGCCGCCAGGCGAAAATCGGCCATCGACCCGGTCACGGTCGGGGTCGCCTCGATCGCATAGGCCCGCGACGCCCGTACCGTTCCATTCTCGACGCGGCGCCGCCGGGCAAAGGCGCGCCCATAGCGTATCGAGGACGGGTGCCGGTAGAGGAAGTCGCTTCCGATCGAGAACACGACATCGGCCTGCTCGAAGTCATAGTCCGGCTGGGCGCCGTCCACCTCGTAGCCCGCGAGCGGGGTGTGCTGGTACCACCGGGCGCCTGGGAACTCCTGCAGGAACCGGCCGATCTCGCGCAGAAGGGTCGGCGACGTGGTGGGCTCGGTGAGGAGCGCCAGGCCCCGTCCGCGCGCCCCCGCGAATCCCCCCCTTCGCCCGCCCCAGTCGGCTGCAAACGCCGACCAGCCACCGGGCAGGCCGCCGCGAAGCGGAGCCCGCGAGCGATCGGGATCGTAGAGGGAGAGGATCGCCGCCTGGGTGATCGCATCCGTGGCGCCCAGGCTCTCGGGATGTTCCGGGTTGCCCTCTATTTTTGTCGGCCGCCCAAGGTTCGATTCGACCAGGATGCCGCGTCCGAACCCCTCGACCGGGATCGCGGTCGCGTAGAACTTGGCGCCGCCCGGAAGCAGGTTCTCCGGCGGCGTGACGTAGGGGACGATCCTTTCGGCCGCACGCCGGGCGCAGCCCGACATGCCGCCCAGGGCGAGCGAGGCGCCCATCAGCCGGACGAAGTCACGGCGGTCGAGGCCGGCGGCCCACTGGGTTGCCCCCGGGGGAAACTCGTCGCCGAGAAGCGCCTGGAAACCGGGCGTCATCGCCCGCTCGTCCAGGCTTCGCCAGATGCCGGGTGGCGTTTCAGCGGATTGGCTGGTTCGCGTCGGCATGGGTCAGTGATGGCAGGTCGAGCAATCCGTAAGGGAATCCGTTCGCACGCGATAGTATTCCATCAGCTCCGCTCCCCCCGCCCTCGGCGGCTCCCGCCCCGCCACGGCCTCGAAGATCCGGTCGGGGGGGCTGAGCCGGGGCGCCGGGTCGCGATGGCAGTCGAGGCACCACCTCATCGTCATGGGCTCGGCCTTGGCGGTCAGCGCCATGGCGCCCACGTCGCCATGGCAGGTGATGCAGGCCACCCCCTTCGCGACGTGGATGCTGTGGTTGAAGAACACATGGGCGGGCAGCTGGCTCACGCGGCTCCATTGCAGCGGCACGTCTTCGACGGCGCTCTGGACCACCGGCCGGATCATCGTGGTTCGGGTGAAGATCTGCGAGTGGCAGGCGAGGCAGGCCTGGGTCGAGGGCAGCCCGGCGAAGGCGGATGTCTCGACCGTCGCGTGGCAGTTGCGGCAGTCGATGCGGAGCTCTCCCGCATGGTGGCGGTGGCTGAACAGCACCGGCTGCTCCGGCGCGATCCCGATCCGGTTCCAGTACGTCGAATGGAAGTAGGCGTAGGCCATGACCCCGGAGGCCGCGAACAACCCCGCCGATGCCGCCAGGAAAAGCCGGAACCATGTCGTCGTCGCGGGCGAAAAGAGCGCGGCGCGGCCGCGAGGCTCCGGGCGCGGCGGGGGGGACGGTAATGGGCTCACATCCGGCCGTCTCGTTGCGCCCCCGCCCTATTCCGGCAGGCACAGGTCAGATGATCGGCTGCCCCGGGGCCGTCGGCGCGGGGATGAGTTCGGTTTAAGAGATTCCATGCCAACGTTTCCGGTTGGATCAACCTTATCGTCAAATGGACTTTTTTATATGGGGTGTTACCCTAGGCCGGACGTTGCCTGGGGGCCCAGGGTTGCGCCTACGTTCCTGGCTTGGCCGGCGCCACCGGCGGCAGGGAGGATTTGGCGTCGTCGGGATGCGTGGTTCCCTCGAAGGCATGCGGGAGCGCCTTCACGAATCCATGGCGAAGACCGTTCACGATCGTCGCCAGCGTGCTGACATCCATCTTGTTCGCGTCGCCCGAGAAGGGCATGCGGGTGGCCAGCTGCTTGGTTCCCCGGTTCTTGAACAGCTCCGCCACTCCGACGACGATCTCCTTCCATATCCGCTCTCCCAGGTCCTTCCTCTTGTCGTCGACCGAGTTGAAGTCGACGCGCTCCAGGAAGGGCTTCACGTAGCCCTCATAGTGGCCCCCCTGCATGGCCATCTGCCCAAAGACCTCGAATTGGCCGCGGGAGACGTCGATCCCCGCGTAGGCCCTCATCAAGTCGTTCAGCGCCGGCAGCGAGACCTTCTTCACCTCGAGCGCGAGCTGGAAGTGCGCCTGGTCCGCGAGCGGGTCCAGCTTGGCGTAGAGCCGGAGGTCGCCGTCGCCGGCCGTGCGGCCGGAGAGGTCAATGTAGGCGGGGAACGGCTGCCCGGTCTCAGCGGGCCGGTTGCGCAGGCCGGTGGCGACGACCCTCAGGTCCCGGACCGCTATGTCCACGCGGGGCTCGTGGGTGGTGTCGATGAACTCGATGACGCCGCCGTCGATCACGAGGTGCGTGATGTCTATCGGGAAGATGTCGTTGATCGCGTCCTGCCAGCGGGAGTCCGCCGTCAACTGGCTCTCCTCCTCTGTCGGCCCGCGAAGGAATACCAGCTGCCCGTCGGTGATGCGGATGTCCGCTACAAACCTGCGCCGGACAAGCTCCCGCCAGGCGATGGACAAGTCGATCTCTTTTGCGGCGAAGAACGGCTCCCGCACCTTGCCGTTTCTCTTGACGATCCGGATCTCGGTGAGCCGGTAGGCGCCTCGCCAGAGATGCAGGCTGACCTCTCCCACGCGTCCGCCGTAGCCCGGGATCTCGTCCAGCCGGTGATTGATCGACCTTTGGATGACGTGCGGGGCCAGGATGCGCGCCACCAGGGCGACGGCGAGCAGGGCCGCCAGGGTGAACAGGGCCGCCCGGAGCAGGCGCGAGCCCCTCCGGCCCTCGCGATTCCCGACGCGCTTTGAGGATGGAGCCATCAGGTGACACAGTCTATCGGGGACGGCGCCTGTTCCCTGAAAAACCTCGAAATTCTACGTGCAGAGCCGAGGGAGATTGGGTGGAGTCATCCCTCCCACCCATGCCGAACCGCGAGAACCAAGAGGGAGCCGATGGCCGCAATATCCTGCTGGCGTATCCCGCCTACGGGTGGTTCTGGTTCGCGCGCGTGTGCTCGGGGGTGGCGTTCCAGATGCAGGCGGTCGCGGTCGGGTGGCAGATCTACTACCTCACGCACAGCACCTTCCAGCTAGGCATGGTCGGCCTGGTGCAGTTCGTCCCCATCGTCCTCTTCACGCTCGTCGCGGGCCACGTCGCGGATCGGTACGACCGGCGGCTGGTCTATGGCGTCGCCCTCGGCATCCAGGGACTTGCCGTGTCAATCCTGGCCCTGGGGGCATGGGGCCACTGGCTGGGGATTCCGGGGATATTCGCCATGGTGGCGGTGATCGGCGCCGCGCGCGCGTTCCAGGGGCCGGCGACGCAGGCCCTCCTGCCGACGCTGGTCCCGGTGCCCCTCGTCCCCAAGGCGATCGCCTGGGCCACCGGGGCCTTCCAGACCGCGTCCATCGTCGGCCCATCGTTCGGCGGCCTTCTGTACGCGTTCGGCGCCGCGGTTCCCTATGCCGTCTCCGGGGCGCTTGTCCTCGTGGGCGCGGGATTCATCGCGATGATGCGGCTGGCGCCGAGCACCCGGGTGCGCGAGCCGGCGACGTTCGCCTCCCTTTTCTCCGGGGTGCACTACATCGGGCGCCATCCCGTGATCCTAGGGAGCATCTCCCTCGACCTCTTTGCGGTCCTCCTGGGGGGCGCCACGGCGCTGCTGCCGGCATTTGCCCGCGACATCCTGAACGTCGGCGTGTGGGGCCTCGGGGCGCTCCGGTCCGCGCCGGCCATCGGCTCCCTCGCGATGGCCGTCCTCCTCGCCCGCCGGCCCGCGAGGCACCAGGTTGGGCGAAAGATGTTCGCGGCGGTGATTGTGTTCGGGATCGCGACGATTGCCTTTGGCCTTTCGCGCTCCATCTGGCTCTCCTTTGCGGCGCTGCTCGTGCTCGGGGCGGCCGACACGGTCAGCGTGGTCATCCGCAGCTCCCTGGTGCAGATCGAGACGCCCGACGCGATGCGCGGGCGGGTCGGGGCGGTGAACTCGCTCTTCATCGGGACGTCCAACCAGCTGGGCGAATTTGAGTCCGGCGTGACAGCGTCCCTCTTCGGCACGGTGCCGGCGACCGTCCTCGGCGGCGTAGGGACCCTCGTTGTGGCCGTCCTGTGGATGCGGTTCTTCCCGTCGCTGCGGAAATTTGACCGCTTCGAGAGGAAACGGGGGCGCGCCGCCGAGGGGGAGGCCGCCGCCGCCTAGATGGCGGCGGCCTCGCGGCGGGTTTCGGTGGCTGCCTTGTCGTTTCGCAGACCGAGGAAGACCGGCTGCCGCAGGATGCCCTCCTGAGTCCACTCGGCAAACTTGACCTGCGCCACGAGCGTGGGACGGAGCCAGGTGACAGTGCGCATGACCGATCGGGTCATGCCCTGGCCGAAGCGCGAGCGGTTGTCGAGGGGCAGGTTGGCGAACGGACACGCCTTGGCTGTCAGGGCCCGGAACCGGTCGTGCAGTGTCTGCAGGCGCCTCCGGTCAAAGCCGGTCCCCACCTTGCCCGCATAGAGCAGCCTGCCGCGCTGATAACGGCCCACGAGTAGGGCGCCGAAGAACTCGCGGCTGTTCTTCGGCGGGGTGAACCCGCCGATGGCGAATTCCTGCTCGTTGACATTCTTGACCTTCAGCCATGCGCCCGAGCGCCGGCCGGGCTCATAGGCCGATCCGCGGCGCTTGAGAATTATTCCCTCGAGATGCTGGCGCTTGGCCTGCGCCAGAAGGACCCCCGGTTCCACGTCAAACCACGGCGAGAGCTGCAAAGCCCCGGCGGCCTTCCTCAGCAGCTTCTCCAGGGCGGCCCGCCGCGCCTCGATCGGCTCCCCGCGCAACGATTGTCCATCCAGCTCGAGCACGTCGAACAGGAAAAAGACGATCGGCGGACGTTTGCCGAGGTCCCGGCCCTGCAGCGTCTGGAAGCTGGAGCGGCCGCGCCGGTCCAGAGCGACGATTTCCCCGTCGAGGACCGCGTCGGCGCATTTCAGCGCCTCGAGGCCCGGGATGACCTCGGGGTAGTCGAGCGGCTTTTGGTTGCGCGACCACAGCTGGGCCTTTCCGCGCTCGAGGACGGCGATGGCGCGGTATCCGTCGAACTTGATCTCGCAGTGCCACTCGCCCGCCTGGACGGAGGGAACCTTCGCGACGCCAATCGCCTTCATCGGCTCGACGAAGCTCGCCCGGCCCGAGCGGGCGCCTCGGGTTCTCATGCCTTCACGCCGTCCGCCGGCTCGTCCACTGCGCATCGTTGTCCCCGGAAATCCGCGCCATCGAGCGTCCCGTCGTCGCAGACCGGTCGTCCTGGCGCGCGCTGATCGCCTTCGCCCGGGTTCCGGACTTTGCGATCAGCCACACGGGCTTGCTCTCCTCCGAGCGGATCCGGAACATGTGCCATTCGCCCTTCAGCTTCTTGCCCGACAGCATGAGCTTCAGGTTTCCCTCGGCATGGCTTCCGCCGAGCAGCCGATAGGTTCCGATGTCCCAGACCATCACCGTGCCCCCTCCGTACTGGCCCTTGGGTATGGTGCCCTCGAACTTGAGGTAGCCGAGGGGATGGTCCTCCACCTGGAAGGCGGCCCGCTTCATTCCCAGCTCCGTGGGGACGCCCTTAGGTATCGCCCACGACTTGAGCGTCCCTCCCATTTCCAGCCGAAAGTCATAGTGAAGGTGCGAGGCGGCGTGCTTCTGGATCACAAAGCGGCCGCCGCCTGGGCTCTTCGCCGGCGCGGGAACGGCCGGTCGCGGCTCACGGGTCTGCGTGAAGTCGCGCTTCTCGCCGTAGCGCTCCAGCGGCTCCGGCTGCCGTGCAAACGCCTTGGGAAGCGCCTGTTTCAGGGTGAGGACCGGCGCAAAGAGGTCGCCCCTCTTTCGCAGCCGTGCGATCGCGGCCTTCGGGGTGAAGAAAAGGGATTTCTTGCTCCTCGACCGGACCGCCCTCTTGAGCTCGTCCCAGGAAACCGGCATCGAGACGAACGGCGACTCCCCCTTTCCCCGCATCGAATAGACGGCGACGGTGGTTTTGGAGGGTGAGTTCTGGCTCCAGTCGATCAGCACCTTGCCGCGACGCCGCGCCTTGGCCATCCCGCTGACGATCAGGTTCGGGTGGCGCCGCTCCAGCAGCTCGGCCACGGCCTTGGCGAAGGCCGACGTCGCCGCGTAGCCCACGTTGACATTGAGCGGAACATAGAGCTGGAGTCCCTTGGAACCCGAGACCTTGGGGAATCCCTCCAGCCCGAGCTCATCGAGGATCTCCTTCACGCGGAATGCGGCCGCCGCGCAGGTGAGCATATCCGATCCCTCCCCGGGATCGAAGTCGAAGACGACATGGGTCGGCCGGTCGAGATGGGGGACGCGGTGCAGGAACGGGTGCAGCTCGAGGGCGGCGATATTGGCGCACCACGCCAGCGTCGCCGCGTTGTCGATGAGGATGTAGTTGATGCTCCCGTCCTCGTGGCGCCGTCGGACTTGGCAGGTCTTGACCCACCCCGGGGTGAAGCGCGGGGCGTTCTTCTCGTAGAATTTCTCCCCGTCCACCCCGTCCGGGAAGCGGATCAGCGTCACCGGCCGTTTCCGCAGGTGCGGCAGCAGGTAGGCCGAGACGTCGAGGTAGTATTTGATCATTTCCCCCTTGGTGAAGCCGGTCCGGGGAAAGAAGACCTTGTCCAGGTTGGAAAAGCTGACCGCCCTCGCCTTCGGGATCTTTGGCATGCTTCCTCCGCCCTTGCGGGAGCTAGGCGGCCCTGCGGCCGCCTCGGCCCTTCCTCCGCCTCGCCTGCTTGGGCGATTTCGCGCCGGTGGCCTGCGCGAGGCTTTCCTGCAGGACCGCCGCCAGGTCGATGACGTTGGTCGCGCCCTTCGGCTTTTTCCCCGTTTCAGGGAGAACCTTGCCGCCCGAGGCGACCTTCCTGTCGATCAGCTTCATCAGCGCGGATTTGTAGTCGTCGGCGTACCGGTGGGGGTTCCATTCGTCGCTCATCTGGTTGACGAGGGTCCTGGCCATTGCGAACTCGCGGGCGCGGGGTTCCTTTTCCTTGGCGACCTTGACTGCCGAGGGCGCCAGCAGCTCGTCCTCGAACCGCATCAATTCAAGCACCAGCAGGTTGCCGTTGCATTTGACCGCGGCCAGGTGCTGTCGGGTCCGGATGACGACCTTGGAAATGCCCGCCTTGCCGGTCTCGGCCAGGACCCTCCGCAGCAGGTTGTACGCACTGGCCCCGCCCTTTAGCGGCTCAAGGTAGTAGGGCTTGTAGAAGAAAACCGGGTTGATGTCGGCCAGCTCGACGAAGTCGACGATGTCGATCGTGTCCGTGGCCTCCAGGTCGACCCGCTTGAAATCCTCCTCCTTGAGGACGACGAAGCGGCCCTTCTCGTACTCGTAGCCCTTCACGATCTGGTCCCACGGAACCTCCTTTCCATCCGTCTCGGCTACGCGCTTGTAGTTCACCGGACTCAGGTCCGAGCTCCGGAGCAGCCGGAATTTGAGCTCCTCGACCCGGCTGGCGTTGTGAAGCGCCACCGGAATGTTGACGAGGCCGAAGCTGATGGAGCCCTTCCATATTGCGCGCATGGGAAAGCTAGACTCCTTAAATGATGCATGGTTCACTTCCGGCGACGTTTTGGGAAGGCCCGCGACGGGGGCGCCATGCGGCGCATGGGGTAAAGGCCCGATGCGCGAGGATGATAGCCGGATACGCCGTCCCCCGCGATTCTGGGTTGTCAATCGGCGCGTTGCGAAGCAGTTGAATCGGTGTGTCACGAGCAACGCGATGCATGGTGGCGGTGCTGGCATTGATGCTGCCCGTCTCCGCGTCGGCCGCGCCGGAGGTTTGGTTCAAGGTCCGCATGCCCAATATCACCCTGTTCTCGGATCTATCCAGGGAGGAGACCCAGGCGTGGGCTGTCGAGCTGCACCAGTTCGAGGATGGAATGTGCTATGTCTTCAAGATCGACCCGCATTCGCTATCGCCCCTGACCGTGGTCGTCTTCCGGTCCGATCGGGCGCTGACCGCGTTCAAGCCGCTCAAGGACGGCCGGCCGGTCAAGATCGGCGCCTTTTGCTCCCGTATCCAGTTCTCGAACATCGCGGGCGTGAGCGACGAGGCCGGCGATGAGGGGCGAAGGGCGCTCTACCATGAGGCGACGCACTGGATCACCCTGTCCGGGGATTCCGACATGCCGCTGTGGATGGCGGAGGGATTGGCGGAGGCTTACTCCACCTTTTCGATGAAGGGCGACACGTTCACGTTCGGGGCGCCATTGCCGAGCCATGACATGCTCCTGAGGAGCTGGCGCTGGATTCCGATCCCGCAGCTGCTGGCAACCGACGCGGGAGCTCTCAATTACTCGGACTCGAACCGAACCACCATATTCTACGCGGAGTCATGGCTCGCCTGCCACTATCTCGTGTTCGGGGATCAGTTTGGCTCCGGAATCAAGGGCATCGAGCGCTACCTCGATGCGAGGGGCTCCACGAATCCGGAGGAGGCGTTCGCCGACGCTTTTGGCTTCACGACGGCGGAATTCGAGACGCGTCTGCGGACCTACCTTGCCCATGGAAAATATCGACCCATCGCCGGCATCTTTCGGAGACCGGAAACAGAGCGGGACATCCACCTGGAACCGGCCTCCAAGCTCGACGTCGACCAGGCGAAGGCGGAGCTTCTGCTCGGGGCCGGGCGTGTTTCCGAGGCGAGGGCAAGGTTGCTGGAGGTCCTCGCTGCCGATCCGAGCCGAGGGCGGGTGAAAGCGCTCCTGGGCCTCGCCGACCTCATCGACGGGCAATTGGTGCGGATCGCGGGGCTCGGGAGCCAGATGGAACTGCTTACGCCCCAGGTGGTATCAGACGAGCTCCGGGAGTCGGCGATTCGAAATCTCAATGGGGCGATCGCCATGGGCGAGTCCGACCAGGGGATCCTGCTCACTGCCGCCGAGGCCATTGCGGTCGGAAAGAATCAGATGGAGCGGATCTCGGGCGTGACAGGCCTGAAAACAGACGAGGCGAGGCGTGCCGCCGACTTGTGCGAGCGGGCGACCAAGGCGAACCCATCGTCGCTGCGCGCGGCCCGTCTCCTCGGGGGGCTCATGGGGGCCCTGGACCCGGTGACCGATGCCGACGCGAGGACCATTCGCGCCGCCACGCTGCGGTTTCCGGCCGACCCGTTGGTCGGCATCGGCGCCGCCGTCCCGGCCATTCGACAGGCGCCGAGGGAGGGAGGGGAAATGCAGCTTGAGGCCCTTCTCAACGGGCCGCCGGCGCTGCCTTCAGGGCTTTCCCATTACGCCCGCGGCCTGCTCGAGGACGCGAGGAAGCTCGACCGCATGGACCGCCTGAACGAACTGCTTGGCGCCTCAAGGTTTGACGAGGCGCTTCCCTTGCTCGATGATGAGATCCGGCGGGCGTCGCCCGCCGAGAGGCCGATGCTGGAGTCGACCCGGAAAATGGCCCGATGCGCGATGGATATGGCCCGTCTTGTCGATTGGCTCAATGACGGCCGATTCGAGGAGGCTCGGCCGGAATTGCAGGCCATCGCAGCTGATCCGAGCCTGGCGCCCCTCAATCTGCAGGCGGCGCAAATCCTTCAGAAGATCGCCGAAGCCAATTCTCAGAGCGCGGTCCCGCACCGCGACAGCAATTAGGCCTACGGGGCGCGGCTCGACCCTGCAGCCGCGAGCGCAGCATGGTACTGCGGCTCGAATTCCGCCAGCGAGGAGATGCTCATCCCGATGCTTCGGAGCAGCCCGTCCTCTATCCCGTAAATCCAGCCGTGGACCGTGACCGCCTGCCCGCGCTCCCAGGCATCGCGCATGATCGTCGTCTGGCACACGTTGCCCACCTGCTCGATCACGTTCAGCTCGCACAGTAGGTTTCCCCGGGCCTGTTCCCCGCGCACGGCTTGGAGGGAGGCCTTGTGCTTCTCGGAGACGTCCTGCACGTGGCGAAGCCAGTTGTCGGCAAGCCCGACCCGATCGCAGCGCAGCGCGGCGTGCACGCCGCTGCAGCCATAGTGGCCGCACACGATGACGTGCTTCACCTTGAGGATATCCACCGCGAACTGCATCACCGAGAGGCAGTTCAGATCCGTGTGCACCACAACGTTTGCGATGTTGCGATGCACGAAGAGCTCGCCGGGAAGCAGGTTGACGATCTCGTTCGCGGGCACGCGGCTGTCGGAGCACCCGATCCAGAGATATTCTGGGGACTGTTGCCTCGAGAGCTTCAGAAAGAACTCGGGGTCCCGCGCGCGAATCTCGTCCGCCCACGCGCGGTTCTGCACGAAGAGGTGTTGAAGCTTTCCCATGGGCCCACCGATGCTTTGGGAAGCGCGGTCCCTGTCGATTGCATTTTCAGGTGTATCGCCGGGTCGGGCGCCCCGGGAATCCTGTTTTGGGGTTGCGTTGCAAAAATCGCGCCAGTCTTTTTGAACATGACCCATCGGGAACCGGCCGGTCCAGCTGTCCACCCGGCGGAAGCGGCGGCCGGCATTTCCGCCCTGTTGCCGTCGGACCTGGCGACGATCTCCCTGGGGATTTGGACCGCCGGGCGTCTCTACGCGCCAGGAACGTTCACGCGCGTGCTCACGGTCGGGGCAGCCGTGATTTGGATTCTAGCGGCCTGCGCGCCGCGCCGCTCAACCCCATTCCGGAGGCTGGCCGCCCGCTGCCTCGGCCTGGGAGCGATCGTGATGCTCGCGCACTTTCAGGGCTCGCCCGCACCGGGATGGGCCACCGCGACCTCGCTCGGGATCATGCTGGCGGCGGCCCTGACCGTGATTGGCCGGATGCTTCGCTGGGCTGCCGGCGGCCGTCCCATGGGTTGGTCGGACGGCTGGAGGGGCGCCGCACTCCAGGTCGTCGCGGCCTATGCGGTTCAGCCCTTTGTTGTGGGCGCGCATGTGGGCTCCGGAGACTCCTACCACTACTCGCTCATGCTTTCCGACAGCCTGGCGCAGATTCATTCGCGGATCTTCCCGTTGCTCGTGGGCCAGTCGCCTTACGCGTTCAACGGCAATATCCACACGCTCAGAACAGCCCCCTTTTTTGAGTACCTTGGGGCAAGCCTCGACCTCATCAGCCTGCACACCTTGCCGATATTCGGCCTGCAGGGGCTGATCCTCCTGATCAGCGCGGTGTTGGGCGCGCTCGGCGCCTACGCCGCGCTGCGTCGCTATGCCCCGGGCAAACCGTGGGAGGCGGCGGCCCTTGGCTGCCTCTACCTGCTTTCTCCCGGGATCCTCGTGCCTCTCTACGAGGGGGACATGATCGCAACGTTCCTGACGATCGCGTTCATGCCCTGGCTTGTGCTGGGCGTGGCCAACGCCACCGACGAACCGGGGCGATGGTCCCCCTGGGCTGTCCAGGCCGCCGCACTGGCGGCGCTCTGGTGGTCACACCCGCCGATCGCATTCTGGTCGAGCCTGCTCGTTTTCGGCGCGTGGCTGCTGATCCTTCTCCGCGGCGGGTGGAGCTGGCGAATCCTGCTTCGGATGTCGGTTGCAGGCGTCGTGTTCGCCTGCCTCGCGGGCTATGTGTTCGTCTCGGTGGCCTCCCTTGGGCTCCGCGCCCCGCATGTGACGGCTCCGGAGCAGGTCGCCGCCATACTGCGCAGCATCGCGGCCTCGTGGCGGCCGTCGCTTCTGCCTATCACCGGCAGCGACCTGGAAGGTGACCTTCAGCTGGGCTACCCCCTGATGGGCTGCGTGCTGCTGGGATTCATCGCAGTTCGGGCGCGACGCTCCGCCGCGATGCTGCTGGCGGGCGTGGGGGCATTCCTTGTTCTTCTGTGGCCCATCCCGGCCGTCACCGCCCGGCTTTGGTCTTGGGCGCCCTCTCCTGTTCTAACCGTCACGAACGGATGGCCCATGCAGCGATTCTACGTCATATTGTCCGCGTTGGCCGTTTTTGCGGCGATGGCGGGAATTTCGCGGATAGCGCGGGGTCGGGCCATCGCGACCGCGTCGCTGGGCGCCGCCATGGCGATCGGCCTGGCATGGAGCGCGTCACAGGCCCACGAGCTTATCCTGATTGCTCGAAGGGGCACGATGACCCGGGATTTGTCGGAAAACTCGCACCGCCTGGAGAATGTGGTTCTCACGAAATCGTCCTACCTCATATTCAACGTCATCCCTGCCTATTTCTCGGATGGCGTGATGTCCCCTATCCTCGAGACACGCCTGCTAGATCTGAAGACCTTCGATGTGATCGCCGACGGCGCGACGACCCTTCCGGGAGGAAACGCTCCTCCGATTGCGAGCTTCGACCTCAAGAGGCACGAGGGCACTTCTGAGCTGGGTGCGACGGTTCAGCTGGCACCGGGCCACACGTCGCTGCTGCGCTTTGACTTCCTGGGGCGGCAGCCGGCGGGTGCGCTCAGCCTCATCGGCCCGGTCCTTGCGCGCGAATACAGGCTCCCGTCCTCCGGCTTGGCCAAGTCGTTTGGATCCGGCCCAGAGAACAGCAGGACCATAGCCATCCCCAATGACGGGGCCGCTCCCGAGGACGCGAGGCTCTATTTCTTCCCCAATCAGCCCGGCGCGGTGCCGGACACCCTGTTCGGCCGCGTGACCGTGGAATGGCTTGACAGCGCGAGGAGGGTCATCGAGCTGCGTTCGCTCGTGCCGTTCGAGGCCGAGGTGCAATCCCGGAACGCCGCCTTGCTCGAGACGCCGAAGCTTTTCATTCCGGGATACCGGGCCACCGTCAACGGCGAGCCCGCGCCGATCGAGCGGACAGGCGAAGGCTTCGTCGGCGTAATCGTGCCGGCTGGAAGAAGCGTGGTCCGGCTGGACTATCCGGGAGGTCTCCTGCTCCGCTGCGCCTTCTGGGCGAGCGCGCTCGGCTGGCTGGCGTTCATTTCGGCCTTTTCACTGGACACGGTGAACCCTTGGATGAGCAAGGGCGCGTCCTGCGAGGAGGCCGTCCTGCAGTGGCTGCGGCGATGGGGCGTCTTGACCGTGCTCACCGCCGCCATCGCGTGCGCCGCACCCTTCCTCTGGCGCCGATTCGTCTCCCCGCCCCGCGGCGCCCTGCTTCTGGTCCTTGAGGTCCCATGGGCGACGCCTGGCGCCGCGGAACCGCTGCTTACGACCGGCCACGCCGGCGCCGGGGATGTCATCTACCTGACCTACCTTGGTGCGGGCCGGTTCACCGTCGGGCACGACAGATGGGGCACCGGAGGTGACATCTCGAAGCCCTTCGCCGTGGATCCAAGCCAGCCGCAGACGGTGCGGATCGCCATGGCTTCGCTCGGGGCCGGACCGGGCGTCCATGTCTGGTGGAACGGCCGGGAGGTGATTTCAGAGAACCACGAGTCCTTCCCGCTTGCACCACCCTCGGAAATAGAGGTCGGGGCGAATGAGATAGGAGGCACCGCCTGCGGCACCCAATTCACCGGGCGTATCCTGAAATCGAGCCGCGTCGCGTCCGATCCGGCGGCCACGCCGTAGCCCAGGGCCTTTGGACGTCGATTCGTTGTGAGGACGCGCGGCCGAATTGACACGCTCCCCCGGCGCTTCGGATGGCGACCGTCGGGGGTCTCCCCTGTCGGACAGCCGGCGACCGGCCATGGCCTCACCGCCCCGCCGCCTTGGGCCCGCCCCACGGCGCCCCAAGGCGGTTCAGCAGCCTGTGCAGCTCGACGCTGAGCACCAACGTGACAGCCAGGCCGATGAGGATGCCGACAATGAGGGAAAGCGCGGATGGATTCGATATGTTGAAAAAGCGGCCGTGGAGGTAGTAGTTGTACTCGCGAATCAGCGGTTGGTGGATGAGGAAGATCTCCAGCGAATATTTCCCGAAGAACCGGAGGAAGGCCGCGGTCGGGTCCACAAGACGGCCCGGGGCCCTCACCCGCCAAAGGAAAAGATAACCCATTGCCAGCGCCAGGGCGGTGATCTCGGAGTAGAAGACGATGCCGTGCGTGTACGGAACGTAGATCATCACCACCAGGCCCGCCGCCAGCGCCGGGGAGAGCGGAATCTCAAGATGCCCGTCGCGCAAGAGGGCGCCCAGGAGCAGTCCCGCAAAAAAGCCGGGGACGCGTAGGCCGATGTGCCCGAAGCAGCCGGATTGCCCCGTCAGGAAATACGCGTAGGCGACGACGGCCGAGATGACGCCGCCCCAGAAAATGATGAGGTCCGGCCTGACCAGGACGGGCCGCAGGAACGCGTATATCACGTACAGGCTGGCGATGAGCGTGATGAACCAGAAGGAGTCATTGATTCCCAACCCGTAGAAATCGCCGAACCAGGCCTGGATGCCGAGGTAGTGGATGACCAGGTTGAACGCTGAGTACCGGTGCTCGAGAAAATGCGTGTTGGCGCAGACGAAGAACGTGAGCACCACCCAGTAGGCGGGGAAAATCCGGAGCAGCCTGCGCCTCAGGAACGCCCCCGCCGCCTCGGCGCGGGAGCTGAGGGCGAGCCCGACTCCGCTCAGGATGACAAAAAGGTCGACGCCCACATCGCCGTGCAGGAAATTCTGCCAGACAAGGGTGCCCCCCGCGTGGTAAAGCAGGATGAGCAGGATTGCGGCGCCTTTGAGTTCGTCGATGGCATCGATGCGGCCGCCAGCGATCTTCGGTACCTTGAGTTCGAGGGCTGGCATCAAGCCGGGGTTTGGGGAACGGCAGTGAGCATCGGGCGCCCGGAACTGTCAACGATCCGGAAATGCTCCCTCCTTCCCGCGGGACCAGGGATTAGCAGCTGACACGCCGGCCGCGGCCGTCTTCGATGACACCTCTGCCGCGATGCGCGGTCATACGGATAGGTCCATAGAGTGAAAATCATCCGACTTTTTCTGGCCTGCCTGGTGGTGGCGTTCGCGCTCGTCGCCGTTCTTGTCCTCGCCGCGATTGCACCTGCGGCGCAGACATGGTTCGCGCGGATGGAGCTGAACAGCCGGCCCGGCACCAAGGGGTCGCTTGAGTCGCTGTCGGCGGGCTTTGGGGAGGTCGACGTCGAGGGCCTGCACCTGGAAACGGACGGGGCCGTGCTCACCCTGCCGTCCCTGCAGGCAAAGCTTCCGCTCACGATTGCAATCCTCCGCCGAAAGGCCGAGATCCGCGGCCTGGTCGCAAAGGGCTGGACGCTCGACCTAAGCCGCGGCCCCGGGCCTGCGGACGCCCCGGTTGCCCTGGCGGCGGCTGGGGCCGTTTCGGCGCAGGCGGCCCGGGCCTTACTCGGAACACTGAGCCGGCTGCGGCTGCCTTTCGACGGGTCGCTGGACGGGGTTGACCTGGAGGGCGACGTCCGTTTCGCGGCGCCTCCGGGAAAGACGCCGGCCCAGGTGCATATAACCATCACCGGGGGAGGCATGGCCGCCGGCCACGAGGGCACGTTTGCGGTCGAGGCGGTCGCCGTGGTTCCCGAGGCCACGCTGGCGACCGTCGATGCCCACGGGAGCGTCGCCGTGGCGATGGACTCCCCGAGGACATTCAGCCGCCTCGAGATGAAGGCCCAATTCTCGGACCTGAGCGGTTCGCACCAGAATGACCTCACCTTGTCGGCCGCCTTCGCCGCGGCCCGAGGCGCCGGCGAGGAGACCTATGCGATCGACCTCGGCCGCGGCGGCCGGCACCTTGCGACAGCACAGGGCCGATTTCCCCTCGCGGCGCTCCGGACCACGGGAACGTGGAGCGTCGACTTGCGGGATTCCGACCTGGCGCCGTTGGCTCCGGGCCGTCCGCTGCCTTCGATTTCGGCGACGGGGAATGGCGACTTTGACGCCGACGCGGCTTTCGCCCACGTGCATATGTTGGGGGACGTCACCACCGTCGCCGGGCGCCTGGGCGTGCTTGCGCCGGCTCTGGAGGGCCTTGGGGCCGTGTCGTTCGGGACCCGCTTCGACCTGGTCCACGCCGGCCGGTCGCTCCACGTCACCCGCCTGAGCGTCTCCCTTGGCGGTGCCCGGGGCGCCGCCGCGGTGGAATCGATCCAGCCCTTCTATCTCGACGAGAGGACCGGGGATGTGACGGTGGCGAACCCGCGCGGAGACTGGCTCGGCGTCTCGATACGGGCGCTTCCGCTGGCATCGCTTTCAGGCCTGCCCAAGGGCATCTCGTTGACCGGGCGCGACGCAGCCGGTGAATTCGCGGTCCTGGCCGCCGACGGGGGTTTCGCCCTTCGCCCAAAGACGCCGATCACGGCCTCGGGCGTCTCCATTCAGGGCGCCGGAAGGACGCTCGGACACAACCTCGACCTCTCCCTGTCATTGGCCGCGGACTATGACCCGAAGGGATGGAGGGTGCGCTGGGCTCCCCTTACGGTCGACAGCGCCGGCCGCCGCGTTGCCTCGAGCGAAGGCGGCGCGTCCCGCCTCGGGGGAGCAGACCAGCCAATCGCGGTCTCCGGCACATGGACGGCCGACCTGGGGGCGCTGGCGGCGCAGGCGGCTATCCCGATGCTTGCCGGGAGCGCGGCCCATTCGGCCTCCGGCGAATTCTCGGTGAGCCTGGGCGCATCGACGGATGTGGACGGAAAGGTGGCCGTGACCGGGCGCGACCCCGCGCACTCGATCAGCGCGAGCGTCCATGCGGACATCGACTCCGACGGCGGGATAACGTTCACCGTGCCGCTGAAGATTGCCATGGGCCCGAGCATGTCGGATTTGTCCGTCGAGGGATCATGGTCCGGTGAGAACGCGGGCAACTGGGTCGACGCCAAGCTCACGGGCGGGGATGTGTCGCTTCAGCAGCTGCGACTCCTGGCCGCGCCCCTGGCGGCGGCCGGAGGCGCCCCCATGCCGCCGGCCGCGGGGCTCGCGACGGGAACATCGCCGGCGCCCGGGGGGGCGCGGGACGTGATTCCGTTCTGGGGAAACTGGGGCGGCCACGTGACGGTGGCGCTGGACCGGCTCAGGACGGGCGAGGGCGACCTGACCTACGTCGGGGGAACGTTTGACGTCGATCGCGGCTCCATCCAGTTGAGAAGCGGACGAGGCGGGTTCGGTCTGCATGTCCTGACGGGCGTCGAGGGCTCGATCTCGTTCGATTCCGCCGCAGAGTTTCCCTATAGCCTGCGGGCGACGGCCCCCGTGATAAAGGAGATCGACGCGGCACCCTTGTTCGCGGCGCAGCAGCATGGGCAGGATCCGATGCTTGAGGGCCATTTCTCCGTCGCAAGCTCTCTGGCGGGAAAGGGCGTCAATCTGGGCGACCTGGTCAGCCGCGCCCAGGAGGAATTCCGGCTGACAAGCACGGCGGGGATCGTCCGCCTTCTGGGGACAAGCGTGGCCGACGCGATACCGGAGGGCTCGTCTCCGGTTTCGGACACCCTGGGCAGCGTGGGCTACGTCGTCGGCTCGTTTTTCGGGCTCAAGGGGGACTCTGTCAGCTCGGGCAAGAATCCCATCAGCAAGAACGGGGAGGCGGTGATCAACTTCACCTACCAGGTCGGGGAGATCGGCTTCGACAAGATGACGGTCACCGCGATTCGGGATTCCGACGGAACGATCCACCTCGCCGACATTGAAATGACTGCACCCGACGAGCTCCTGAAGGGCTCCGGCCAGATCACCCAGGTCAAGGGCCTCCCCTTCTTCAAGGAGCCGCTCAGCGTCGACGTGCAGCTCAGCATCCGCGGCAAGGCGGCCGAGCTCCTGGCAACCGCCGGCCTGCTGCCACCGCAGAAGGACAGCCGGGCCTTTGCCGCGCTCGATTCCTACATCCACTTCGGCGGCACTCTCGAGCAGATCGATGCAAGCAAATGGCGCGAGCTCCTGGTAAAGGCCGCAACCCGGAAGCCGGAAGGCGAAAAAAAGGCTCCGGAAGCCCCGGTTCACCCCACCCCGTGATTGGCGCCGCCGGATAGTCCGGTTTCCCTGCGCCGGCCCCGCTTGGGGGTCCGAGGAACCGCCTAGGCTCGGAGCGATTCCAGCTCCTCCCAGCGGGCAAAGGCCTCGGCGTGATCGCGCTCGCAGGCCTCGAGTCGTGCCTTTGCGGCGGATGGGCCCGAAGGTTCGCCCTTGTAGAATACGGGGTCGGCCAGTTTCCCGGCGAGTTCCGCCTGTTCCCGCTCGAGCCGTTCGATCCTTGCCGGCATGGCCTCGAGTTCGCCCCGCTCCTTGTTGGTGAGCTTTCGGCGCGCCTGGCGCGGCGCGACCGTGTCCCGTCGCGCCGGGGGACCGGGGACGGCCGCGGCCTGGGGCGCCGCCGCGGCTCGCTGGCGGAGCCAATCGGCGTAGCCCCCCACGTAGTCGCCGATATGGCCGGCGCCCTCGAAGACAAGCGTGCTGGTCACCACGTTGTCCAGGAACTCGCGATCGTGGCTCACGAGAAGCAGGGTTCCCTGGTATTCGACAAGCAGGTCCTCGAGCAGATCCAGCGTCTCGGCGTCGAGATCATTGGTCGGCTCGTCCATGACGAGGACGTTGGCGGGCTTCGTGAAGAGACGGGCCAGCAGCAGGCGGTTGCGCTCGCCGCCCGACAGGACCCCGGCAGGGGTGCGCGAGCGGTCGGGGGCAAACAGGAAGTCCTGCAGGTAGCTGATCACGTTGCGGGTGCGGCCGTCGATCGTCACGGTCGCGTTTCCGTTGGCGATGTTGTCGGCGACGGTCTTGGCGTCGTCGATCTGCTCCCTCAGCTGGTCGAAATAGACGATCTCCAGCTTGGTGCCGTGCGCAATCGTGCCGGAGGTCGGCGCGATCTGCCCCAGCAGAAGCTTGATGAGGGTGGTCTTCCCCACCCCGTTCGGCCCGATGATGCCGATCTTGTCCCCGCGGATGAGGGTGGCCGTGAAATCGCGCACCAGCACGCGGCCATCGGGCCACGCGAAGGCCACGTTTTCAGCCTCGATCACCTTCACGCCCGAGCGCTCGGCCTCGGCGAGGCGAAGGTTCACGTTGCCCGTTCGCTCGCGCCGCGCCCGGCGCTCGGCCCGCATCTGCATGAGCTGGTTGATGCGGCTCTGCGCGCGGGACCGCTGGGCCCTTACCCCGCGGCGTATCCAGGCCTCCTCCTGCGCGAGCTTCTTGTCGAACAGGGCCTGCTGGCGCTCCTCGGCCTCGAGGACTTCCTGCTTGCGCGCGAGATACGTGTCGTAGTCGCATGCCCAGCTCACAAGGCGGCCGCGGTCCAGCTCCACGATCCGGGTGGCGAGCTTGCGAAGGAAGACCCGGTCGTGGGTGACGAAGAAGAGCGAGAGCTTGGATTGGAGGAGAAACTCCTCGAGCCAGAGTATCGACTCGATATCGAGATGGTTGGTCGGCTCGTCGAGAAGCAGCAGGTCGGGCTGGCCCGCAAGCGCGCGGGCCAGCAGCACGCGGCGCTTGAGGCCTCCGGATAGCGTCGAGAACGCGGCGCGGGGATCTAGCTGGAGCTGCTCCAGCAGGCCCTCGAGCCGGACCTCGCGCTCCCAGTCCTCCTCATGGTGGGCGGCCTGCCGGAGGCCGGCGGCGACAACGTCGTGGACGGGGCCGTGCACGTCGACGGGCACCTCCTGGCTCAGCCGGGTGTAAAGGGCCCCCCCGGGCCGGAAGACCTCGCCCCTGTCCGCCTCGACCTCGCCCCCGATGATGCGCATGAGCGTCGACTTGCCGGCCCCGTTGCGCCCGAGCAGGCACACCCGCTCGCCCGGGTCTATCTGGAGGTTCACGCTCTCCAGGATCGGGGGACCGCCGAAGCTGAGGCTGATGTCGAGAAGGCTGAGCAGGGCCATAAGCGGTCCAACGTAGACCGTCCGGCGGCCCTACACAACGTTTCCCGTCGGAGCCCGCGGCGAGGGCGTCCTAAAGCTTGGGAGTGTCGATTCCCAGCGCGTCCGCCAGGTCGGTCAGGTGGTCCTGCTCCTCTGCGATTATCCTGCGCAGGATCTCGCTCAGCCCGAATTCCCCCATGTCCTCGGCCTGGCGGATGCGCTGGCGGTAATGCAGGATCGTGGTCCGCTCGTTCTCGAGGTCGAAGCGGAGATTGTCGGCGGCCTTCTCGGAGAACTTCACCGTCTTCGGCGCCAGCAACGGCGTGCCGTTGAAGTAGTCGATCTGCTTGGCGATCAGGAGGGCATGGCTCAGCTCCTGCGCGGCGTGCTTCTCCAGCTCGCCCGCGATATGCAGATACTGCGCCCCCTTCATCGTCTGGCTGTAGACGATGTAGGCGATGATCGCCTGATATTCGCGCGCCAGATCCTCGTTAAGGAGCCGGATCATCTTCTTTCGGGTGATGGGGGTGTTTTTCATAAGGTTTTCTCGGCTGAAAAGGATATCGGGACGGGCTTCCGTGGGCAATAGGGTGTTACCTCCATGGGGACGGCCTCTGCGGGACTCGGAGATCCCAGGGCGCCTTCCATCCCTAGCGCCGGTCGAACACCAGCGTCGTGTGCTGATCGCCCCTGAAGCCGGTGGTGAATCTCTCGACGGAGAGGCGTCGACCGCCATCGAGCAGCTTCCAGGTGTCCTTTATTGTCATCTTTGAGCCGCCCTGCCGGACCATGGTCACGGTCGAATCGATCAGGATCCCGTCCCCTGACGGGGACCGGCGCGCCGTGGTGACACGGGGGGAATTCATGAAGACCGAGCTGGACTCGGCGCCATCGAGCGTAAGCTTTTGCACCGTGACCTGGTCGTCGGCGCTTTCGAGGATGCGGGTGGTCGAGATCGAAAGATCGTTCCCTGCCTGGACGATATCCATCCGCGCCGGCGCTGCGCCCGCCCCCATCCTGCCCAGGTCGCTCCTGTCCTCGTCCAGCACCCATGAACCCGAAAAATCGGCCGGCTTGGGCTCAAAATGAAGGGGTGGAAGGCCGCAGGCCCTCCTGTAATCCTCCGTGGCGGCGGCATAGGCCGGGTCCTCGAGGCTGAGCACGCGCGGATCCGCCATGAGGGCCTCGTATTGCTTCCTCGGGGTGTTCCTGACCATGCCGGCCCAGGTCATGTAGTACGTCCATCGCGGCTGCTGGAGCAGGATCTCGGGCGACGGGGGTGTTCCGACCTCCGCGAGGGCCAGAGGCTTCCCCTGGGACAGGGCCACCAGTCCGTCGTAGTAGGATTGCTTGAAGTCGCTCCCGTAGACATCCAGGGCGAGGACATCGACATATTGGATCCCGGGGAAGTATTTCTCGTGCTCGCGGCCCGGCTGGCTCGGTCGATCCACGTTCCACACCCAGATCAGGTTGTTGAGGTGGTGGTGGTTCACGAAGCGGTCGAACAGCTGCCTGTAGAGGGCGAGCGTGCTGTACTCGCCCGTCCGCCCGCCCCACCAGAACCAGTCGCCGTTCATCTCGTGGTACGGCCTCCAGAGGACCGGCACATGGGCGTCCTGGAGCTGCTTCAGAAAGACCGCGATCCTGTCGACCTGCGCGCACCAGTGCTCGTAGAGGGGCGTGCCCGGGGTCAGCACATCCTTGAACTGCGAGTCCAGGAGCTTCCCCGACACGCTCGCCAGGGCGTTCGGATCGCTGTTCGGAAGGGGTTGGAACGTGGTGGGTTCGTCGGAGGTCGGGGGAACGGCATGCCAGCACAGGGCCACAATCGAGCCGAGCCGATGCTGCCGGATGGCCTCCTGGACGATATCCGGGCGGGCAAGGTAGGAGTCGGAATCGCCCGCCTTTGCATGGCCCCAATCCGAGCCGAAGATTATGGGCGTTTTCCCGATGTAATTGGCCGCAAACTGGGTATTTCTGCTCTTGGCGTTCGGAGGGTTGTGCTGGCCGGTCAGCGTGTACTTGCCCGATATGTCGTAGAGGAGCTGCAGCAGGGCCGTCGCCTCGGGTGATGCATTGGGCGTGACCGGCACGGCCGTTTCCGATGCGGGGAGCGCCGGGCCCCCGAGGAGCGCCGCGAGGGCGAGGATGCGAACACCCCAGACCTGCCGCATCCGGCCGGCCCATGCGAGGGCCCAGGTCATTTCTGGTTGTTGCCCGACTTCTGGATATTGTACTCGGGATACAGCGTGTTGGATCGGTTGTCGTTTCCAAACACGGAGATGCTCCCGTGGCCGTCGGATCCCGAGGTCATTATCCCTCGCCGCGCGCCCGACTTGTCGTTGACGAAGAGAAAGCCTCCATCGCCGTCCTGTGCGGCCGCCAAGACGACGCTGCCGTCGCGGTTGGCCAATGAAAGACGGTCCGGAAGCAGCGTCAGCGAATCGCCGGACGGCGCCCCCGCCACCGAGACGAACGGCGTGACGTCCTTGGAGCCCAGCGAGAGATAGATGACCCGCTTCGGGGTGCCGTCGGACCAGAGGCTGAACTTGGCCCGCTCATCCGCCGACGAGGTGTCGATCGAGACGTTTCCTCCGCCGGCCTGGGCCAGGAAAAAGTCGGCGCCGTCGTCTAGAATCTGGAACCCGGCGCCGTCGGTTCTCCCTGCCACGTCATCGCTCGGCCCCCTTTGGAGATAGGCCCCAATGTCGCCATAGGTCGCGATCCGGACCACCTGCGCCGGGTCGGTCCCGGTGGTCGTCTTGAAGCCCAACTTGCTCTTCCCTGGCGCCGAGGTGATCTCCGCAAGGCTGGTACCATCGCTCGATCCCACCTGGATGATGCCGCCCACATCGGGAACGGATCCAAGCGAGACGACCGCCTTGTCCTTGGCGACAATCTTGAGCGACTTCAGGGTCAGGTCCATCTCGCCGCTCTCGAGCCTCTTGGCAAGGAGCTGGATCGTCCCCTGGGTGCCGACCGCCGAGTCGTACTGCTTGATGTCCTGCTTGAAGGCATCGATGGAGCCCTGGATCGACGCCATGTGCGTCTCAAGCGTTGCGTTTGAGTACTTAACCGCCCTGAGGTCGCGGTTGGCCCCCGCCAGCTCGACGGCCAGATAGACCAGTGCCGCGCAGAATAGAACGGCGATCGAAATGGCCGCAAGCAGAGGGGGAGTTAATTTCATGCTCGCACTCATTACGGCAAACGAAGCGTGGGTTCAAGTGCCGCGTCACGATCCGATCCCCGCCGGACGCCCGTGTCTCGAGGATCCGGCGCCCGGGGTTGAGGCCGACGACCTGCCCTTCGAAATGGACACGGGCCCATTCAAGGACGTGCGGCCGGATGGCCATCGGCGCCACCGGCGGCACACGGCCGGAATATTGGTGATGTAAAAGTTTACTCTCCAAATGTATGGGGATTCTGCTATAGCCATACGATATGGGCTTCGGTTCGACCGATCTCCCGGGTTCGCACCTTTGTCGCAAACTCTTCGTCCAGCCAACACTGTCCCAACCCAAAATCCTCTTGTGCAAACTTACCCCGTAATTTCAAAAGGACGGCCCCGCGTCCATAAACGAACTGACCTACTCCTCGCCGTCCTGCTTACGGCTCTGGGGGCGTCGGTGATCATCATCGCGGTGCTCGCGGCCACGATCCAGAAGAGAAACGAAAGCATCGCGGGCCTCCGGGAAAAGATAGAGGGCATGTCCGCCGTGCATCCGCTTCGCTACTATGCCAGCCACGGTGGCAATCTTCCGATCATCGCAACCTCACGAAAGGCCCTGATGACCTCCAGCTATGTGCTGGCGATCGGGAACCAATGCGGCGAGAGCCTCCCCCTCGTGCTGACCCTTGAGGATGGGGCGGACGACCGCCATAAGACCGTCACCATAGACGTCGATCCCCGCCAAACCGCTGAATTCAGCCATTTCGACGACTGGAAGCTTTCAGAGGGCGACATCGTGGAAATTTCCCACGATGGCTTCAATTCGGTGAGGATGCGGTTTCGGTGAGGCCGCGGCGCGGCGATCCGTCTCGTCGGATCCCCTCGGGGGGTGGCCTAGGTCAATTTGGCATCGAGCGTGATTTCAGCCTTGAGGACGCGCGACACGGGGCAATTCGCCTTGGCGCCCGCAGCGATCTCGGCGAACTTTTCGGGAGAAACCCCGGGCACCGTGGCCGTCGTGGTCAGATGGATGGACGTGATCGTCCAGCTGGTCTGCGGATGATTTTCCAATGTCAGCGCCGCCGTCGTCGCCAGGGTGTCGGCAACGAATCCAGCCCCGTCCAATGCCGCCGAGAGCGCCATGGTGAAGCAGCCCGCGTGCGCGGCGGCGATGAGCTCCTCGGGATTGGTGCCGGTTCCCGTCGCAAAGCGCGACGCGAAGGAATATGGGGTCTGCTTGAGTACCGAGCTGTCGGTGGACAGCGTGCCCTTGCCGTTCTTCAGGTTTCCTTGCCAGATGGCTGATGCGGTTCTTTTCATGGATCGGCAAGGAAATGGATTATCTCCGGCTTCGCAAGGAGCGGGTCGACGGGCGCCGGCCCTTTCGGCTCGAAACCGGGCCATTCGGGCCGTGGCTTTCGGCCGGGCAACACCCCGTAAAGCCGGTGAATTTTCTGCTAATCGAATTGGCCGACACCGAGGCGAGCGGCGCCCGAATTAATTCGTTCGCGTCGCTCCATGTGCCTGGGCTGGAATGCCCCTTCCCGATGAGCCCAGCGCGTTAAGATGCACCTGACTCTCTTTACTTCTGCAAAGCGGTCGCTTCTTGCCGGAAGCGTCATCCTGGCTATCGCTATGGCTGGCGTACTCGGCTGGTTGCAGTGGAGGAAGCCGGTCCGCGCGGATGACGTGGCGGAGTTCCTGAACAAGAGCGTGGGAGCCGGAAAAATCAGTTTCTCCAACCTGGGAATGTCGATCACCCGGCTGGACGACGCGGATCTGCAGCTGGCGGTCGCCGCGACGGCCAGGACGGTCTTCGCCCTCTATGCCAAGATAGACTCGACGGACTACCTGCAGGGTACGCTCAAGATGGATCCGGATTCGACGGCCGATGTGCGCCGCTTGCTGGCCGACAACGAGGCCTCCCAGAGGCCGGAATTCTCGCGGCTGAGGCCATTCCCGCCGGACCCATATCAGGCGGTCATCGTGCGGATGACCGCGCCAGCCGGCATGTCGTTCGGCTACCAAGGGGTCATCGCAGCCCATCGCGACGGGGAACGCTGGAGCTTCACCCTGGTTTCGGGAGCATTCGGCAGCGGCTACCGCGCGGGAGAGGCACGATCGACATTCGGCAGCGCCACGTTCCTGGCGGGCGACGCCAACGACGACCTCCGGCTGCGCGCGCTCGCCTCGGGTTTCCAGGCGTTCTCGGACCGCGTCTCGGAGACGCGGAACAGCCTCGAGACGGCGCGCGCCGCCACGGTCAATCTCCGCAGGGAGGCGTTCATGGCCCGGATCGCTCCCGGCAGCGTCTTTGGCGGAGTCGCGATCCGGACCGGCGAGCAGCAGGGCACGGCGCTCTACCTGGAGATCATCGGCCTTACGCCGGGAAACGGCGTGACGGCGCTCCTGCGCAACGCCGGCGGGTGGCACTATGCGCGGGCATTCGATGGCTCATGGTCCGCCGATGACCAGTTTGAAAACGCGACGCTGAACCTTTCTTCGCCGCCCGACCAGGCCATCCGAAACGCGGGCCCCTTCCTGGAAAACACACAGACATGGACCTTCGCGCTGCGGATGGATCCCAAGGGCAACCTCTTCGAGTCAAACCGGTTCTTCCAATACCGGCTGCAGTACCTCAATGCGGGTCAGGTGCCTCCGCTGAAGGCGGCCCTGGAGGCGGAGTTCGACGGGGCCACCTCCCTCACGGCGCCCGGGTCGCTCTATCACGGCACAGCCGTCTCAAAGGCTTCCGGCGTCTCCGAGCCCGTCCTCCTGCGCTTTGGCGGACGATCGGCGGATCGCGAATCGGTCCAGGCCGCGATTGAATCCACGAGCCGCTCGTGGAAGCGGCCGTTGCATGGCACGATCATCGGGAACTCGAGGCGCTCCGGCGGCGAGCCCGTTCGCCTCCGGAGCGGCGCCAAGGAGGCCGTTGACGAGGCGCCGGCCGAATCCGTGCTCGGCGACCGCGACGACCTGGAGATCCGCCTTGGCGCCGGGGAGGGATCGCTCGAGGGGGAGGACGACAGGTTCACCTACCGGTTCGCGACGGTCCAGGCTGGCGACCTGACGAGCCTGGACGCCAGCCGCGCGGCGCGCGCAGCGCGGTTCAATGCCGTGTTGAGGGAGGGAATCGCGTACGATGGAGTGATTCGCGACGATCAGGGGTCCGTCACCGAGGCTAGGCTGAGCGTCGCCCGCATCGACAGGCAAAAGGGCACGATCGCCGCAAGCGTTCATTCCCTCGTCCAGCTGAGGGTCTATCAGGATTTTCTTGGAACGTGCAATCCGTCCGATGCCTCGATCACCCTGGACTCCACCGGCAAGGGGGAATTCGACACCAGCGACAGCCTTGCCGTCCCCTTCCTCGTGGCGCCCGTCCCCCATACGCTGCAGCTTGCCCTCATTGGAAACGCGATCACCGGCGGCATTAAGGGCGATCCGCAGTGGGCGATGGAATTCCCGGTGGGTGTGTTTCTGGCGGCTCCGTGCGAAGGGGCGGAACCGGGTTCGCCGCCGGCTGACGGCTCCGTCTTCCCGTCCTTCCCGAAGAGCGGCGGCGCCTACGTGCTCAGCGCGGGAACCTGGAAGCCTGTGCCGAGGAACAATGGCCATGTCGTGGTGGAGACGACCCACCCCATGACCGAGGACGAGCTGACGGGCGGCCCTTTGGGCCTCGTGTCCCTGGGAGTCAGGCGCCTGTCCGAGAAGGGCCAGAAGCTCAGCTACCTGGAATTCGATGGAAAGGATCCCCGCCCGGAAGCCGATGGACCGTCGGTGACCCTCCTTTTCGTCGGCCCGGCTTCGTCCGGGCCTCCCTTTGCGGAGCTGGCGCCCCTCGAGGTCCTCAAGGACGGGAAGCGGCGCATTCAGATCGAGGGCGGTTCCCCGGAGGCAAAGCGTGGGGAAAGAAAGGGGGCTTCCACGCCGACCGGCGACCCCTCGGCGGCCAAGGAGCTTCCCTCGGCTCCGATTCGGTTTGGCGAGCAGCGGTCGGCGGCATACGTGCGGCGGCCCGGGCCGGGGTTCATCCTGCTCACCACGACGGCGGCGCCTCCCGCCGGTCCCTATGCCTTCAATGCCGATGCCGGGTACGAGCTGACGATTAAGTGACGGAGGGCTCGTCCCGGCGCGGTCCGATCGGCACGGAGCCTCAAGGCCATCCGCCCTTGAACAGGCGGTAGCGGCCATCTCGGGACCGCCGGGCGCTAATGGGTGGGCGCAGGCGACATGTCCTGCTCATCCTGCTTCAGCAGTTCCTCGGGCCGCTTTACCGTCACCGGCAGCGGCGCCGGATTGGGGATCCCGGGCCCTCCGTTTTCCGGGGGCGGTTCGGCCCTCGAGCCCGCTCCGGGCGGGTGCTGCGCCATCGCCTCGGTCTTTCCCAGCCGGGACTTGTCCCAGCCGCCCCCGAGATTGTTGACGAGGGAGACGCTGGCCGCCAGCTGGCGCAGCTGGACCTGCAGTTCGGCCAGGCGGTTGGTGAGAAACGTATTCTGGGCCGTGATGACGTTGACGTAACTGTCGACGCCATTCTGGTACCGCACCACCGACAGTTGAACCGTGTGCTGGGCGGCCACGGCGGCCCTGTGCTGCTGCTCGACCTCCTTCGAGAGAACCCTGAGGCTGGTGAGGTCATCCTCCACCGATTGGAAGGCCGCAAGCACCGTTTGGCGGTAATTTGCCACGGTTTGATCGTACTGCGCCCGGGCAAGCTCGTTGGCGGCCCGGTGCAAGCCGCCGTCGAAGAGGGTCTGCACGACGCTCGGCCCGAACGACCAGAACCGATTGGGCCAATCGAAGAGCGAGGAAAGGCTCGTCGACTCGAAGCCAGCAGAGGCGCTCAGAGTCAGGTTCGGGAAATAGGACGCCCGAGCGATGCCGATGCCCGCGTTGGCAGCCGCCACCTGGCGCTCGGCCGTGGCGATGTCAGGCCTGCGCTCGAGCAGGTCCGCGGGCAGGCCGACCGGGATTGTCGGCAGCGCCGAGTTGAAGGGCCTCACCCCCACCGAGAAATGCGCCGGGGGAACCCCGATCAGCACCGCGATCGCGTGCTCGAACTGCGCACGGGCGATGCCGAGGTCGGTCGCCTGCGCCTCCGCGGCATCGAGCTGCGTGTCCGCCTCGGCGAGATCCTCCTCGGAAGCCAGGCCGTTGTTGTAGAGCGTGCGCACCAGGTGCAGGCTGGCCTCGTAGTCGGCCAGCGTGGTGTCGAGGATGCGGCGCTGCTCGTCCGTTGCCCTGAGCGAGAAATAGTCCTGCGCCAACGCGCTTTGCGTGGTCAGAAGCGCGGTAGCGACCTCGCCGGCGCTCGCCTGCGCGTTGCGGGAGCTTTGCGCGATCGTGTTGCGTACGCTGCCCCACAGGTCCACCTGGTAGGACGCCTCGGCAGGCAGCGTGAAATAGGTGCGGGTTCCCGTTCCTCCCCCACCCCCGGAAGACGTGGTGGGGCCGGACGAACCGCCCGAGGTCACGGCCGCGCTGGAGCGCGACCGGACAACCGAGGGGTCGGCCGTGACGTTTGGGAAGAGAGCGGCCTGAGCCTCGCCGACCATGGCACGCGCCGCCCGGTAATTCGCCTCCGCGATGGCGACTGTCTGGTTTGAAATCGCCACCCGGTCCTCAAGGTCGTTGAGCTGCGGGTCGCCGTACATCTCCCACCAGTTGTTCCGGAGGGCGTCGTCCCGCGGCTCGGCGATCTTCCAGCCCTGCGCCTCGGCCGGCGCCGGCGGAACCGCTTCCTTGAAGCTCCCGGAATCCTCCGCCTTCGGTGGCTCGTAGTGCGGGGCGAGGTCGCATCCCGCGACCAGCAGGCCGGCGCCGAAGGCCGCGAGGATCGATCTTGCCCTCGCCGGCCTCATGGGATTGCCGGATCGGGCGTCGCCACGGTCTCACCCGGGGGCTGGGCAAAGCCGAATTTTCCGATCCAGTTGTTCAGGCGGTCCATGTAGAGGTATATCACCGGCGTCGTGTAGAGGGTCAGCGCCTGGCTGACGATCAGGCCGCCGACGATGGATATGCCGAGGGGCCGCCTGAGCTCGGCTCCCATCCCCGTGCCGATCGCAAGGGGAAGGCCGCCAAGCATCGCCGCCATCGTCGTCATCATGATCGGTCGGAACCGCAGGAGGCAGGCCTGGAAGACCGCCTCCTTGGGGGTCTTGTGCTCGCGCCGCTCCACCTCGAGGGCGAAGTCGATCATCATGATGGCGTTCTTCTTGACGATCCCGATGAGCAGGAAGACCCCGATCAGCGCGATGACGCTGAGCGTCGTGTTGGTGATCAGGAGGGCAAGGAGCGCCCCGACGCCCGCGGAGGGAAGCGTGGACAGGATCGTGATCGGATGGATGTAGCTCTCATACAGGACGCCGAGGACGATGTAGACGGTGGCGATCGCGGCGGCGATCAGAAGCGGCTCGTTTGCGAGCGAGTCGTTGAACGCCTGCGCCGTCCCGCTGTAGGAGCCGGTGATCGTGGTCGGCATCCCCGCCTTCTGCTCCGCCGCGTTGATCAGGTTGACGGCGTCGCCCAGCGCCACCCCCGGCGCGAGGTTGAACGATATCGTGACCGAGGGAAAGACGCCGGAATGGTTCACCGCCAGGGGGGCGGTCGCGGCGCTGAAGTGGGTGAAGGCCGCGAGGGGAACCACGCCGCCTCCCGCAGACGTGACGTAGACGTTCCTCAGCGCATCGGGGTTCTGCCAGAACTTGGGAGCCACCTCCATCACGACGAAGTACTGGTTGATCGGCGTGAAGGTCGTGGCGATCTCCCTTTCCCCGAAGCCGTCATACAGGACGTTGTCTATGGCCGTGGGCGTGATGCCCAGGCGCGAGGCCGTGGGCCGGTCGATGACGAGATTGGCTGCCAGCCCGTTGTTCTGCGCGTCGCTCGTCACGTCCGCCAGCTGGTGGATGTGCCTCATCGCGTTGAGCAGAGCCGGGCCCCATTGATTCAGCTCGTCCAGGTTGTCGCTTTGGATCGTGTACTGGTACTGGGCGGCGCTCTGCCGGCCGCCGATCCTCACGTCCTGGACGGCCTGGAGGACGAGGGTCGCCCCGGCGACCTTGGTGAGCTGCGGCCGAAGCCGGTTGATGATCTGCGTGGCCGTGACGTTTCTCTGGTCGCGCGGCTTGAGGGAGATGAAGACGCGCCCGGTGTTGGTCGTGGTGCCGCCGCCGCCGCCCGTGAAGGCGATCACCGTGGCGACCGCGGAGTCCTTTTTCACGATGTCGACGAGGGCCGTGATCTTGCGCGCCATCGACTGGAACGACGTGTCCTGGTCCGCGATGACGGACCCGTTGAGGCGCCCGGTGTCCTGCTGCGGGAAAAAGTCCTTGGGTATCACGATGTAGAGAAACACGTTCAGCCCGAGGGTCCCGATGGCGATGAGGAGGACCAGCACGGAATGCCCAAGCACCCAGGCGAGGCTGCGCTCATAGACTCCCAGGATCCATTTGAAGGCCCTCTCGCTGGCCAGATACAACTTGCCATGGGCCTGCTCGCTGCGGAGCAGGCGCGAGCACATCATCGGAGTCGTGGTGAGGGAGACGGCGAGCGAGACGAGGATGGTGACGGATAAAACGACGGCAAACTCGCGGAAGAGCCTGCCGATGATCCCTCCCATCAGGAGTATCGGGATGAACACCGCCACCAGGGAGATGCTCATCGAAACCACGGTGGACCCGATCTCGGCGGCACCCTTGAGCGCCGCCTCCATCGGGCTCAGCCCCTTTTCGAGGTGGCGGGTGATGTTTTCCAGCACGACGATGGCGTCGTCGACGACGAAGCCGGTGGATATCGTCAGCGCCATCAGGGAAAGGTTGTCGATGCTGTAGCCCAGCAGGTACATGACCCCGAGCGTCCCGATGATCGAAACGGGGACGGCGACGACCGGTATGAGGGTCGCGCGCCACTCCCGCAGAAAGACAAAGACCACGAGCACGACGAGCGCGATGGAGATGAAGAGCGTCGCCTCCACGTTCTTGACCGATGCGCGAATCGTCGCGGTCTGGTCCAGCGCGATCGTCAGGTCGATGCCCGGCTTTATGGCCGCGTGCAGCTGGGGCAGCGCCGCCTTGATCCCATCGACCGTCGAGATGATGTTGGCCCCGGGCTGGCGGAAGATGATGATCAGGGCGGCCGGCTTGCCGTTCGCCAGGCCCAGGGAGCGGACGGTCTGGACCGAGTCGGTGACCTTGGCGATGTCCGACAGCCGCACCGCCGCGCCTCTCTGGTAGTTGACGACGATGGGCCGATAGTCGGCCGCCTTCATCAGCTGGTCGTTGGCGCTGATCAGCCAGCGGCGGGTCGCATTGGCGAATCCCCCCTTTGCCTCGTTTGCGGTCTGCGCCGCGACGGCGTTTCGGACATCCTCCAGCTGGAGGCCGTACCCGTTGAGCTGCGTCGGGTTCACGTCGATCCGGACCGCGGGAGCGGAGCTCCCGCCCACGATGACCTGGCCCACCCCCGGCACCTGCGAGAGCTTCTGCTCGAGGATGGTCGACGCCGCATCATAGAGCACGGACGGCGGCAGCGACGGCGACGTCAGGGCGATGATCATGATCGGGGCGTCCGCCGGGTTCACCTTCCGGTAGGTCGGGTTGTTCGGCAGGTCGGTGGGCAGGAAGCTTCGGGCGGCGTTTATCGCCGACTCGACGTCGCGGGTCGCCGCGTCGATGTTGCGGCTGAGGTCGAACTGCAGCGTGACGCTCGTCTGGCCGAGCGTGCTCTGGGCCGTCATCTCCGAAACCCCCGAAATCCTGCCAAACTCCCTCTCGAGAGGGGTGGCGACCGACGAGGCCATGATCTCCGGGCTCGCGCCCGGCAGCGACGCCTGGATGGAGATGGTGGGGAAGTCCACCTGCGGCAGGGGCGAGACGGGAAGAAACGGGAAGGCGACGACGCCGGCCAGCGCCACCGCCGCCGTGAGCAGCGTCGTGGCGATCGGCCTCTCGATGAAGGGGGACGACAGGCTCATGGCTGGGCCTCCGGGGCCGGGTGCGCGCGAACCGGGGCGGGCAGGTCGGCCGGCTTGCGGGCGGAGGACATCTTTGCCGCCAGCTCGTCGAAGAACAGATAGATCACCGGCGTGGTATAAAGGGTCAGAAGCTGGCTGAAGATCAGGCCGCCGACGATCGTGATCCCGAGCGGCCTGCGCAGCTCGGAGCCTATCCCCTGCCCGAGCGCGAGCGGCACGGCTCCGAGCATGGCGGCCATCGTCGTCATGAGGATCGGGCGAAAGCGAAGCAGGCAGGCCTGGTGGATCGCGTCAAAGGCCGTCTTGTGCTCCTGGCGCTCCGCGGCGAGCGCGAAGTCGATCATCATGATGGCATTCTTCTGGACGATGCCGATCAGCAGGACGATGCCGATGATCGCCACGATCGTGAGCTCGCTGTGGCAGAGCAGAAGAGCGAGGATGGCGCCCACGCCGGCCGAAGGCAGCGTCGAGAGGATCGTGATCGGGTGGATGTAGCTCTCGTAGAGGACGCCGAGCACGATGTAGACCGTCACCAGCGCACTCAGGATCAGGATGGGCTCATTCGTGAGCGATCCCACGAAGGCCTGGGCGGTTCCCTGGAAGGAACCCTGCATGGCGGCAGGCGCCGGCATCTCCTTCTCCACGCCCTGGATCGCCTTCACCGCCGCGCCGAGCGAGGCGTCCGACGCCAGGTTGAAGGAAATGGTCGTCGCGGGGAACTGGCCCATGTGGCTCACCAGTATGGGCGCCGTGACCTGGGTGCTCTGCGTCACGGCGCTTAGGGGCACGGCGCCCCCCGCGGCCGAGGTGAGGTAGATGTCGCGGAGATTGTCCGGGCTCGTCTGAAACTCCGGGGCCACCTCGAGGATCACGTGGTACTGGTTCAGCTGCGTGAACATGGTCGCGACTTGGCGCTGGCCGAAGCTGTCATAGAGGCTGTCGTCGATATTCTGCGGGGTGATGCCCAGGCGGGACGCCGTCATCCGGTCGAACGAGAGCGACGTCTGCCGTCCCTGCGTCTGTAGGTCGCTCGCCACGTCCGCCAGCTCGGGGAGGCCCTTGAACCGGGCGACGATCTTCGTGGCGTAGGACGACAGCTCGTCCGCGTTCGGATCCTGCAGGCTGTACTGGTATTCCGTCCGGCTGACGATGTCCTCGACGGAGATGTCCTGCACCGGCTGCATGTAGAGGCTGATGCCCTGCACCTTGGCGAGCGACGACTGCAGCCTTCGAATGATGTCCGAGGCCGACTTCTTGCGCACGTTGAGCGGCTTGAGGTTGATCTGGATGCGCCCGCTGTTGAGCGTCGTGTTTGTCCCGTCCACGCCGATGAACGACGATAGGTTCTCGACCCCCGGGTCCTTGAGGATCTCCGCCGCGAGGCGCTGCTGCAGGGTCGCCATCTCGGCGAACGAGACGCTCTGGTCCGCCTCGGAGACGCCCTGGATCTCCCCTGTGTCCTGCACCGGGAAAAAGCCCTTCGGGATGATGACGTAGAGGAAGAGGGTGAAGGCAAGCGTCCCGATCGCGACCGCCATTGTGAGGCTTCGATGCAGGAGCACCCAGTCCAGGGTGCGGCCGTAGAACGCGATCGTCCGCTCGAACATCCTTTCCGAGACCTTGTAGAACCGTCCCTGCCGCGACGGGTCCGTGTGCTTCAGGAGCTTCGCGCAGAGCATCGGGGTCAGCGTGAGCGAGACGACGGCGGAGATGAGGATCGTGACGCTGAGCGTCACCGCAAACTCCCTGAAGAGGCGCCCCGTGATGTCCCCCATGAACAGCAGCGGAATGAGAACCGCGATCAGGGAGACCGTCAGCGACATGATCGTGAACCCGATCTGCTCCGCCCCCTTGAGCGCGGCGGCGAGGGGGGCCTCGCCCTGCTCGACGTAGCGGCTGATGTTCTCGATCATGACGATCGCGTCGTCGACGACGAAGCCGGTCGAGATGGTGAGCGCCATCAGGGTCAGATTGTTAAGGCTGTAGCCGAGGGCGTACATCGCGGCGAACGTCCCGATCAGCGAAAGCGGCACCGCGATGCTCGGGATGATCGTGGCGGCAAACGTGCGCAGGAACACGAAGATGACGGCCACCACGAGCGCGATGCAGAGCAGCAGCTCGAACTCGACGTCGGACACCGAGGCGCGCACGGACGTGGTGCGGTCCGTCAGGACCGCTATCTTGATCGTCGGGGGGATCGTCGCCCTGAGCTTGGGGAGCAGCGCCTTTATCCGGTCGACGACCTCGATGATGTTCGCGCCCGGCTGGCGCTGGATGTTCACGATCACCGCCGGGATCGAGTTCATCCAGGCGGACTCCTGGCTGTTCTCGATGCCGTCGACCACGTTTGCCACGTCCTTCAGCATGACGGGGCTGCCGCCGCGGTAGGCCAGGATCAGCTTCCGGTAGTCGGCGCTCGTCGTTATCTGGTCGTTCGCCCCGATCTGGTAGCTCTGGCTGGGGCCGTCAAAGCTGCCCTTGGCGGCGTCCAGGCTCGCCGCAACCAGCGACGTGCGCACGTTCTCGAGGTTGAGGCCGTAGGATGCCAGCTGCGTCGGGTTGACCTGGACACGGACCGCGGGCTTCTGGCCCCCGCTGATCGTCACCGCGCCGACGCCCGGGAGCTGGGAGATCTTCTCCGCCAGGCGCGTGTCGGTGTAGTCCTCCACCTTCGACAGCGCGACGGAGTCCGATGTGAGAGCCAGAGTGAGGATCGGGGCGTCGGCCGGGTTGACCTTGTTGTAGACCGGCGGCATCGGGAGCTGCGGCGGCAGGTAGCTCTGGGCGGCATTGATCGCCTCCTGGACATCCTGCTCGGCGACGTCGATGTTGAGGGTCAGGGCGAACTGCAGGGTGATCACAGACGCGCCCTCGGAGCTCGTGGACAGCATCTGGTTTAGGCCCGGCACCTCGCCCAGTTGCCGCTCAAGCGGCGCCGTCACCGCGGAGGCCACGACGTCCGGGCTCGCGCCGGGATAGAAGGTCAGGACCTGCATCGTCGGGTAGTCGACCTCCGGCAGCGCGGAGACCGGCAGCTGCCGGAACGCGATGATCCCCATCAGCAGGATCGCGAGCATCAGAAGCGAGGTCGCGATCGGCCTCTGGATGAACGGGCGCGACGGATTCATTCGGCCGCGCGCTACTTGGCCGCCGCTGCCGGGGCCGGAGACGTCGGGACCTCCCTGACCACGATCTTCGACCCGGACTGCAGCTTGTCGAAGCCATCCGTCACCAGCTGCTCGCCCGGCTGCACCCCCGTGACGGCGGCGGACTCCCCTTCCGTGGCGACGATCTTCACGTCGCGCGACTGCACGCTGCCGTCAGGCTGGACGACATAGACGAACGCGGCGTCGTTGTTGCGCTGGATCGCGGCCACCGGCACAAGGTTCACTTTCGTCAGGGTCTTGACCAGGAGCCTGGCGTTCACGAACTGGTTGGGAAACAGCTCGTTCTTGAGGTTGGGGAAAGTGGCCCTCGCCCGGACCGTGCCGGTCGTCAGGTTGATCTGGTTGTCGAGCGTAAGAAGGCTGCCCTGGGCGATCGTGTGCTGCTGCGAGCGGTCCAGCGCCTCGACACGCAGGGTCCGGCCGGAGGCGATCTGCTCGGCCACCTCGGAGAGGTCATCCTCGGCGATGTTGAAGATGACCGTGATCGGCTGGAGCTGGGTGAGGGTCGCCAGGCCGGTTGTTCCATCCGCGGCAACGATGTTGCCCGGGTCCACGGACCGCAGCCCCACCCTGCCGTCGATGGGCGAGACGATCTGCGTGTAGTCGACGTTGACCTGCGCGGAGGCCAGGTTGCCCTTGTCGAGCTCGACGATCCCAACGTCCTGTTCCACCAGGGCCTGCTGGGTTGCCAGCTGCTGCTCCGGGATGGCATGCTGCTCGTAGGCGTTTTGATAGCGGCCGAGGTCGAGGCGCGCGTTCTTGAGGAGGGCCTCGTCCCGCGCCAGCTGGCCTTGCGCCTGAAGCAGGAGGGCCGTATAGGGCCTGGGATCGATCACAGCCAGGAGGTCGTTCTTCTTCACCATCTGGCCCTCCTGAAAGCGAACGTCGGTCAGTTCGCCGGCCACCCGGCTGGCCACCGTGACCGTGTACACCGGCGTCACCGTGCCGAGGGCATCGAGATAGATGTCGATGCTCCCAAGCTTCGCCTGGCCTGTTGAAACCGGGATTCCCGCCGGCGGGGCCGGCTTCGCCTTGGGCTTGGAAAACCAGTGGACGAGGAGCCAGATGGCCACCGCGAGGCATACCACGAGGATAAGGAGGATCCCCGTCGACATGCCCTGCTCTTTCTTGAAGGGACAGCGGCTTCGCGTGCCGTGCATGGCATGCCGCTCGAGTTTCTTGGAGGCTGCCTCCGGGTCCGTTTCCGTCATAAGTTTAACGCTGACTGGTGGTTAGGAAATGATTGCGCTCCGCAAGACAGGAATCCTGCGCCCGGCTGGGGGCCGGGCGAAGAATGGCCGTACTGGAGGCGACAGGCGAAGTGTAGAGAAGTGGGTCGAAAAATCCAATGGGTTTCTCAGCAATGGTTTGGTGTAGGACGCGGCCCGCAGGACATAGTTGCGTCGGCCCGGGCCCGAAGGCGCTGGCAACCCTCGGGCTGTGGGCGCAGCGCAAGCGGCAACCGGCGATCGGATCGCTCCCGCGCGCAACGGGGGCCTCTTGACGGAATCCCCCTGATCGGGTTGTTGGAATGCTCATGCGGCCCTGCGCCGCGCAAGGACGCCAAATGAACTACAAGACGATTGAAATGGGGATGAACAAGAAGATCGCGCTGGTCGCGCATGACAGAAAGAAGCGCGACCTGATCGAATGGGCGAAATTCAACCGGGACCTCCTCGCCCATCACAAGGTCTATGCGACGGGCACGACGGGGGTCGCGCTGGAGAGGGAGCTGAAATTTCCCGTGAAGCGCCTCGAAAGCGGCCCGCTCGGCGGCGACCAGCAGATCGGGTCGATGATCGTCGAGGGTGAGATCGACTTCCTCATCTTCTTCTGGGACCCGCTCGAGCCCCAGCCGCATGATCCCGATGTCAAGGCGCTGCTGCGCATGGCCGTCGTTTGGAACATACCGATCGCCTGCGACCGCGCCTCCGCCGACTTCATCATCTCGTCCCCGCTGATGGACTCCATCTACGAGCGCATCGTCCCCGACTATTCCGAGTACCGCAGCCGGCCGATTCCGGGGGAGCCCGTGGTCATCGTGCCCGGCAGGGCCTAGGGTCAGTCTGCGTCGCTGGCGCAGCGGAACCCAATCGTCCCGGCCCGGTCCTTCGACGGCGCCATCAGGAGGTACTTGCCGTGCTCGCTGAGTTTGTACGTCTCCGGGAAATACCAGATCGACGCCTGGGGCTGGTAATAGCTCCCGCCCCGCAGGATCGCGGCGCGCGTGTGGGTGTCCACGAACTCGTCCGTCCATTGCCAGACATTGCCGGTGAGATCCATGACGCCGAACGGGCTTGCGCCCGACGGGTGGGCGTCCGCGTCATCGGGTCCGGTGAGATCCCGGCCCTTGTCCGGCCTGGGGACGGCGCCGGCGTCCCACTCGTTTCCCCACGGATACAGGCGGCCGTCCGCGCCCTGCGCGCAGTACTGCCACTCCCACTCGTGCGGGAGGCGTTTTCCGGCCCATTTCGCATAGGCGCGCGCGTCCTGCAGGGATATCCATGTGACGGGTTTCCTCTCCCAGCCGGCCGGCGGGCTCCCGTTGCTCCAGTCCCGGAGAAAATTATGGTCGTCGGCCGGATGGTATCCCGACGCCCCGATGAACCGCTTGAAGTCGGCGTTCGTCACCGAATAGCGGTCGATGTAGAAGCTCCGGACCTGCATGGCATGCTCATGGCTTCGCCTTGGCGAGGGCTCCCAAGGATACTGCACGTCGAGTCCCTCCCAATCGAAGCCCTCGATCTCGACGCCGGAGACGCGGAAGTCGAACGGGCCGCCGGGAATCCTGATCATGCCGTCCGGAGCGGCCGATGCTGGCTTGGCCGAAGGCGCGGCGGTCATCAGCTGCGGGAGCGCGTGCCACTCGTGCGAGTACCCGGAGAGGGGCTTCGCCGTCAGCGCGGCCATCCTTTTCAGGTAGGCGTCGAGATTGGGCACGCTCGCGCCCGCATCGATCGCGAGGACGGCGGCATAGCCCTGGCCCTCCATCTCAAAGCTGAGCGTCGCCGCGTTGCCGCTGATCTCCGGGTTGAGGGGGGCGCCGTGCCATGCGTCGACATAGCGGCGTCCCGCGGCGCGGGGAACCGTCAGCTGGCGGCCCTCGACCGCGAACTCGTTCTGGTTCACGAGGAGCCAAAGCGTCACGCTCTGAAGGGGGAACTTTGTGCCAAAGACGCCGTACTGGAGGGTGGGAACAAACGGCTCCCAGTCGGGGCTCACGAGCAGGTTGGCGAACTGGCGCTCGACCGTCGCGACGCGCCGCAGCGCCTCGGCATCGCGATCGGTGATCTGGTTCCAGATCCCCCAGATGTTTTCCCAGCTCACGTAGCCGATCCCGTTGAAGAATGCGGCGTGCAGGTCGTGGGTCTTGTCTCGGGCCCAACGGTCCGAAATGTTAGGCATATGCCTGGATTCCAGCCATTTCTGCTTGTTGGCCGTGGGGGTGAACGCAAAGTCGAAATAGGCCCAGCTCTGGTTGTTCCAGAGCAGGCCCTCGTCGGATGACGGGGGCGCCTCCGGCTCGAAGATCACGGGATGGCCCGTCCGGTCCGAGGCGGTGCGATAGGCCCGTGGCAGTCCGGAAAACGTGTCCCCGTTTACGCCGTCGATGCCGGCCTCGGCCATGAGCTGGGCCGTGGCCGTCCAGTGCGGGACGCCCGGGTCGCGCGTCCCATTGTCCCACGCCATGGTGGGAAGAAGCACCCGCACGTTGCGCCTGTGAAACTGCTCGACCACCCGGCGAAGGCCCGCCACTCCCCCGGGCAGGTCGCGCGCCAGGTCCCACTGGTTCCGGTTGTCGATCCCGATGTTTGGATAGACGGGCCACAGCAGCACGCTATCGATTCCGCCGTAGCGCGCGTCAAGGTCGTCCAGATACCGGTCGACGGTCCATTCGTTGCGCTCAGGGTCGAAAAGGGTGCGCTCCTCGACCATCACCTGCGGCGAGATGAAGTTGCTCTGGGTCCACCTGAACTCGGGCCGGCGATATTCCGAGTCATCATAGCCCATGCGCGTTCTCCGCTCCGCCCGCCACGCCTTCATGTCCCGGAGCCACCCTTCGCGGTCCGATGCGGGGTCATTCCTGAACTCCAGCAGGCTGCTCAGCCACGCCGGGCTGGCCGCGCCCTGCCCCGGCCCCAGGATCTGGTTTCCCTGCGGCTGGTGGGCCATGTCCTGGGCCGGCGAGGCGCACGAGGCGAAAAGCCACGCTGCGAGGCATGTCGGAAGCGTTGGGGGTCTCATCGGTCGGGGGGGCCGATGGCAGGAGAAAACATGGCGGAGAGGATGTCCACCCAGATGCCGGCGGGGAAGAACGGCCGCGCGCGAAATGGTTCGACCCGGCGGGACCTGCGCCGAGGATGGTCCGCCATGCCTGAAACCCCGTGGAGCGCGGTCGATCAATACATCACCGACCTGCTGGTGCCCCCCGACGCAGCCCTGGACGCGGCGCTGCTGGAGAGCGCCGCGGCCGGACTGCCCGCGATAAGCGTCACCCCCAACCAGGGCAAGCTGCTCCAGCTCATTGCGCGCATCCAGGGCGCGCGCGACATCCTGGAGATCGGGACACTCGGCGGCTACAGCACGATTTGGCTCGCGCGGGCCCTGCCGGCGGGCGGCCGCGTGGTCACCCTTGAGTCCGACCCCAAACACGCCTCGGTCGCGCGCGCCAACCTGGCTCGGGCCGGCCTCGAGGAGAGCGTGGAGCTCCGGCTGGGCCTTGCGCTGGAAACGCTTCCCCTCATCGCGCGGGAGCGGGGCAGGCCGTTCGACCTCATCTTCATCGACGCAGACAAGGCGGGCATCCCGAAGTACTTCGCGTGGGCACTCACGCTCTCTCGCACCGGCACGGTGATCATCGTCGACAATGTCGTGCGAAACGGCGCGGTGATCGACGCCTCCAGCGCGGACCCGAGCGTCCAGGGCGTGCGCCGGTTCAACGAGATGCTTGCCGCCGAGCCGCGTGTGAGCGCCACGACGATTCAGACCGTGGGCAGCAAGGGATACGACGGCTTCACGATCATGCTCGTCACAAAGGGCGCCTAGCCCGGATGTTTCGCGAAGCGATTTTTAGGCGATGCTTTGCGATGGGTCGACCGGATTTTGCTCCAGCGAGGTGGGTTCTCGTCGCGAAGGGGCGGTATTGCTTGGAACATGAAGACACCGCCCCCTTCCCCGGGTTTTCAGCGATATCCTCGAGGCCTTGAAGCGGTTGACCAGGGTTCGGCCGTCCTACCTTCGAAACCTCTCGCAATGAGTTGCCAGATGAACGACACCGCCCGGCTTTCTTCTTTTTGGGATCTCGGAGCCAATCGTTTTGGAATCTCTATCCTAGTCGCGTCATGTGCCGCGGCTTGGGTGTGCCCGCCCTTACACGGCCAGGGGCCGCCCGCGGTGGATCACGTGACGGTTGCGATGTCGGTTGAAGGCAATGCGCCTATCGTCACACTCACCCTCAAGAGAGAGGACGGAGGCTCAAGGACAGCTCGATTCCTCTACGACTCCGGTGGAGGGGCGATCATACTGAACGAAGACCTCGCAAGGGATATAGGACTGAAGGCTGAAGGCCCCGTGATCTCCGAGGAGGGGCAGCGATACCGGGAGGTCAATGTCCCGGCGGCATGGGTCGGTGGAATGCCCATCGATCTACAGGGCAGCAAGGCGTTCATGCACTTGGGTGCAGCGAGTTTCACGAACAGGGATACGGTGGACGGGATGCTCCCGGGCAAGGCGCTCGAGGAGTATCAGGTGGTTTTGGACTATCCACGGCAGGAGTTGTCCCTAGGCGAACCAGGGACCCTTCCGCACCGCGGTGAACGCCTCGCTGCTCCCTATGTTGCGTCAAGTGGACACCCAAGAGTCGAAGTGCGCATCGGCGACAAAACGTTCGGATTTCTACTCGATACCGGAACGCAACTTACGCTGCTTCGGGAAGATCTCCTGCAGAAATGGTCGGGAGATAATCCCAAATGGCCGCGGAGCCGTGGAGCCGTTGGGCCGGCTAACGTAGACGGAGCCGCGGACGACGCTCTACTGTTGAGGATTCCGCTCGTAAAAATAGGATCGTTCAGCGTCGTTCAAGTGGCGGCCGTCTCTCGGCCGAATGAAATGTACAGCGCGACCAAATTTGAAACTCCCGCCGCGATTGTAGGGGCCTTGGGCGGCAATGTCCTAAGCCGATTCCGCGTGGAGATCGACTATCCCGATAAGCTTCTATTCCTCGAGCCTTCCGACAAAACTCCAGAGAACGACTTCCAGACGGTCGGACTCGTATTGGACACGAACGCAGCTGGGGAACTTGTCGTCCGCGCAGTTTCATCCTCGGCGTCCCCGATGACCCGCCAAAACATCTTGCCAGGCGATGTGATTCTTCAGATCGGCACCGCAAGCAAAGCGCCCTACACATTGACCGTTGCGGGTCGCGCGCTATCGGGAGCGGTGGGAGAGCGGAAGCAGCTGCATATTCTCAGGAACGGTGAGCCTTTGGTTGTTGAGGCAACCGTCTCCCGAATACTCTAACCCATCCGACCATCCACTCTGCATTCTGTCATTTATAACTCATATTGCAGCAAATATTTACATCCTACGCGATGCCTGTTGCATGAAATATTCAGGCTCGCGTTGCGCCGCACCGCGGGTCATCGAGGGGCCGGGGTCCCCCCGCCGGCCAGCGGCGAAAGTTCGGTGATCGCCAGGGCAGCGAGCACGATGACCGCCACCGTGGAACCCAGGGCGGCGACCACGGGAATCCGGCTGAGCGCCAGGACGCCGAACGACGAGGCGGCCGCCACCGCCGACATGCGGATCGAGGGCGGGGGCTCCTCTCCCCGCCCCTGGCTCTCGGCCGAGAAGATCGCGTAGTTGTGGCTCAGGCACACGCCGAGGAACGCCCCGAGGAGGTTGAACAGGTTGAGGGTAACACCCATGACGCCGAAAAGCCCGAAGGCGAAAAGGCAGGCTCCCGCCGGTATCGCGAATATCCGGATTCCGCGGCGGAGGCCGTAGAGGACGAACACGCTCGCCCCGACGAACGCGAGTCCCACCGAGCTCAGCCGCAGCGCGGACTCCCGGTACCTCGAAAAGAGCCGGTTGAGATTCTGGAGCTGGCTGTCGCTGACCGTGTTGGTGGCGGCGGGCGGCTCCGCGCCCGGGGCCTGCTCGGAAATGGTCGCAAACCACGACATTTCGTCGCCGACGTGAAGGAGCGAGGAGAGCGGGCCCTGGAGCGCCGCCGCGAGCCGGCCCACCAGCTCGCCGTACGAGGGCCGCGGCCCGCGCCGCAACTCCGCGGACCACGCGCCAAAGAACGGCGCGAACGCATCCGGCTCGAATCCATGCCGGGCCAGCGCGGGCCGCAGGTCCCGCTCGAAATCGCCCAAGCCGCCCAGGAGCCCGGGGAGTCGCGACCACTCTCCCTGCGTCGGCAACGCGTACCCGATGCTCGCGGTCCGCGCCCGCGGGTACTCCCGCTCGTGCCAGGCGAGAAACGCCTGCAGGGAATCGCGCGCCTCGGCGGGCGTCGAACCCCGCGTGAGGTAGACGGCGCGGCCCGGCGTTTCCCCGAAAAGCGCCCTCACCTCCTCGTCGTTCCTCGTGAGCTCGGGGGTCGGAATCTCGAGCTCGCGTATGTCGTCCCTCCAGTGAAGGCGCCAGGGCCCGAGGAGGGCCACGGCGGCGCCGGCAGCCAGGAGCAGCCGGGCGCCATTCCGCACGCCGGGCCTCGATCCGGACGGGCGGCGGAGGACGAATGCCCGCGTCTCGATGTAGGAGTCGTCCACCTGCGCAAACCAAAGCAGGGCGGTCGCGAGGGCGCAGATCAGCCCCGCGCTCACGAACACCCCGAGCTGGCGGATGAGCGGAAGCATGGACCAGAGCAGGAACGAAAACCCGATCACGGTGGTCAGCGCGCTCGCCAGGAGGGGCCGCATGAGCCGGGAGACCCGTTCCATATAGGGCTCGCCGGGGCGCCGGCGCGGCTGGAGGCAGAGATAGAATCCGTAGTCGACGGCCACGCCCGCCAGGAGCGAGCCGATGACAAACACGAGGATGTGCACGCGCTGCCACGTGGCGGCGGTCGCCACCCAGGCCCCCAGGAGGGAGCCAAGGACCACCGGCAGAAGGTGGATCGCGCGGTAAAAGCGCTTCACGCACGCCGCCACGACGGCGAGCACGCACGCCAGAGAAAGCACGTTGAGGGTCGCCACCTCGTGCTCGATCCGCGCCCGGCTCGCGGCGGCGAAGCGGCCGATCCCGGTCCATCGCAGCTCAAGCCCGGGCTCCGCCTCGCGGGCGCGCGCGAGGGCGAGGTCCACGGCATCGGACACGGGCTTCTGCCCCTCCTCGGCCAGCGGCGAGTTCCTGGCCCGGGCCCAGACCAGCGCGAATTCGCCCGAACGGCCGGCGCCGAGCCCGGAATCCGCGAGGCCGCCCATCCGGCCGACAAGGCCCGGCACGAGGAGGAGGGGGTCGGAGGTCAGGATGTCCTGGGTGGCCATGGCCTCGGGCTTCGAGAGATAGGCCTCAAGGTCCGCCGCCGTCCTTTCCGAAAGCCAGGCACTCCATGTCGATCTCGAGCCGGCCGCGTCGAACTCGCGCCGGCGCTCCTCCAGCCACCCGGGAAGCAGCAGGTTGAAACGCTCGGAGTAGATCTCGGCCGCAAGGGCGTCCCGGGGCTTCGTGTCCGACAGGGGCATCGCCTGCGCGATCGCCGGCGAACCCGCGAGGGCCGTCGCGAACAGCGCGGACGAGCGGTCGGCCCGCATGGCGCGGTCCTCGGCGCTCTCGCCCGGCTTGGGGGGCACCCTCACCGCCAGGAGGAGCACGCGGGCCTCCTCCTGGCCGGCCAGGCTGCGCACCATCGACAACTCCGGCGAGCGCTCGTCCGCCGGCACGAGGTCGAGGACGTCCGTCGATATGCGCCGGTCGAGGTTAAGCCGGCCGAGGCAGGCGAGACCCGCGACCGCTCCGGTGAGGAGGATGATTCGGGCTGTCCATTTTTGCCGTCGTGGCTCCATCGGCGGCCGGACGCGTCAGCGGAAGAACTGCTCAAGCTCACGGGGGGAGAAGGGCGTCCCCGTGCGCGTCTCGCCGACCTCTATCTCGACCCGCTGCGTGGCGGACCTCTTGAGCTCCAGGTGATTGACATCCGTGCCGGCGCCCGCGACCGAGATCGAGCCGAGCGTGCCGGCGGTCTCCGCGTCGCGGGGCGTGAATTCAAACCGCCAGTCGGCGCCCGACCGATAGGCGCGGATGGCGAACTTCGGGTACAGCGCCGCAAGGTCGAACCGCATGATCGGGAGCAGCGATTCGATCGCGCCCGTCTGCCGCGATCCGGAGGGCATTTCACGCGACCGCCCGTCGTTGTCCCTGAGGATGATCCCCGCGGAATCGGCGATAAGGACGCTTTCCTCGGGGCCTGTGTACTCAAGGCTTAGGCCGCGCGCGGGCGAGATGCGGAGCACCCCCTTAAGGACCATGGGCTCCCGGCGGAACGGGAAGAAGCGGCGCTCGGTGAACTCGGCGACTACCGGCCCCTTTGCCGCAAGCTGGTCGATCAGCGGCTTCCAGTCCGCCTCGCCCGCGCCCGGGGACAGCAGGGCGCCCTGATCCTGCCCGTGAGCCGACGCGAGGAGCGCGAACGAGGCGGCCAGCGCGCGGAACGGATTCATGCCGAAGGCGCGCTGCGGCGCCCGAGGACCAGCGCGCATATCAGGCGCGCATGCATCGCGATCATCCGGAGGTTGTCCCGGAGGTAGTTGAAATGGGAGACCCCGCCCCGTTCCCGGCCGACGTACGTGCACGCGGCGTCAAGGTTGATCGCCGGCGTCCCGCTCCACGCCAGCCTGACCGCCACCTCCGGGTCGAAATCATAGCGGCGGCCGCCCCGCGTGGCCTGCAGCACCCTCACGAGCGCCCGAAGGGGATACACGCGGAAGCCGAAAAGGGGATCCGCGGCTCCCCTGCCGGAGGTTTCCAGGCGGACAAGGCCGACGCTGAGTTTTCGTCCATAGAGCCTGGCCCTGGGCGCCTCCGGCCCGAACACAGGCCTTCCGCAGACGAGGGCGCCGGGAGTCGCCATCGAGCGCTCCATGAAGTCGCCGATCCGGTCGGCCGGGTGCTGGCCGTCAGCATCCATGACAAGCGCGTGGGTGAAGCCCGCGTCGAGGGCCGCAAGCGCGCCTGTCAGGACGGCGGCTCCCTTTCCGCCGTTCTCGGGCCTGACGATGATGCGCAGGCCCGGGTTCAGGCCGGCGATGGCCGCCAGGCCGCAATGGCTTCCATCCGTGCTGGCGTCGACGACCACCCAGACGTGCGTCCAGTGCGCCCGCGCATCCTGGACGGTGCCCATGAGGAGCCGGCCCGGGTTGAACGCGGGTATGAGCACCATGTGGGTGTCCTGGGGGGTCATCCTGGGGTTGGTTCGCCGAGCACCTCGCAGATTCGCCGCTCGACCAATTGCGTCAACTCCGCGGCGGACCTCCCGGGTTTGTAGGGCCAAGCCTTGTCCAGGGAAACCTGCAGCCTTCCCGGCAGGACTGTGGGCGCCCTCCACCAGGGGCGCCCTCGGGTGCCCAGCCCGGGGCTCGCCCTAATGATCATGAGCCGCACGGGCGCGCCTGCCCTGTCGGCGATGAGCGCGAATCCGGGCTTCATCGGCCCCAGGGTCGTGCCGGGCTGTGTCCTTGTGCCCTCGGGGAAGACGAGCAGCGACTGTCCACCCGCGACCTTCGCCGCCGCGGCCTTGATGAGGTCGAGGCCGGCGTCGCCCCTCACGTAGCCGGCCATGATGGCGGCTGGGCCTACCGCGGGATTCCGCATGAGCGAAGGCTTGAATATGCAGACGGCGTCGGGCAGGCGCGCAAGAATGATGGTCGCGTCGATGATCGTGGGGTGGTTCGCGATATAGACCGTGCCGGGCTTCAGGGGTTCGCCGTCAAAGCCATTCCACTCGACGAGGACGGTGCGCGAGGCGTGGAGCCACGCCAGCCACGCCTCGAACAACTTGCGGATGGCCGCCCTTACCCCGGGCGCATAGGCTGCCCTCCAGGGAAGCAGCATGAGAATCATGCAGGCGAGGTTTAGCAGGAGCCCCACAGAGCCGAACACAGCCCACGAGGCGTAGTACATCGCAACGAAGCGGGCGCGAATGCCTTCGGGTCTCACAACGGGATGAAGTTGAGCCACTGGAAGGGGTTTGCGCGCAGGTGCGCCTCGACGCGACGGAGAAATTCCTGGAAATGGCGCCTCGCCCTGTCCAGGGCAACGTCCCTGGGCTCCCCTTCCACCGGCTCGAATGCCGGCGAGGCGTGCACGACCGACCGGTCCGGCCCGAGCGGGACACCGAAGGAGAGAAGGACCGGCCGGCCGAAGATCAGGGCGAGGTGATAGATCGTGAAGGGAAAGACGCGCCTCGCCCCGAGAAAATCAAAGTCCTCGGTCCGGGCGCTGTGGTCCGGCCGGTCGCATTGAAGCGCAACGGCGTCCTTGCCCCCCGCCGCCTCCTTGAGCGCGAACAGCAGCTCCCCGGGCTCGTTCACCCAGACAAACCGGAGCCGGTCGCCGAACCGCGACGCGAGGGCCTCGGTGTCATGGGAATTTCCGACGCGGAGCCGGACGAGGTGCACGCGCTTGTTCTCCTGCCCCACGAGCATGAAGCCGGTGAGGTCGGAGTTGCCGATGTGGAATGTCCCAAGGAACACGGGCCGCTCCGACTTGAGCCACCCGGAAAAATCGCCGGCGCCGCGCTCCAGCAGGCACAGATGGGGATGGCCGTTGGCGACCCGGAGCCGGAGCATGAGCGCCTCGCAGACGGCGAAGAAATGCCGGTGCACGTCGGCGAGGGACGGCTTGCGGTCGAGGACGAGCCGAAGGTAGGCCCTGGAGCACCGGCGCTGGCGGGGCAGCGTGGCCACGGCGACCCAGGTGCCGGCGCCCCGCAGGGGGCGAAAGAGGGCCTCGGGGAGCGCGCGGTCGGCCGTCCTCAGGAACCGGTAGCCCCACGACGGGCCCGGGTTCCGGGGTGCTTCGCCGGGTGTGTGGCTCAATGCCATTCGATCTCCATGCGCCACCCCGGCGCGATCACCCCCGAAAAGGGGGTCCTCCCGTGGAGCAGGTCGAACCATGCCGCGAGGCCGAGCTGCCCGTCGCCGTCATCCCGGATGAGTCGCATGCGCCCGAGATCCCGCGGCCCCCTTTCGCGCGACAGCGAGGCGGCGAAGGCAAACGCGCGCCCGCTCGCGAGCCCGTGCTCGAGCAGCCATGTCCCGCGCTCCTCCCCTCCACACACAAGGGCGCGCGCCGCGGGCGAGAGGAGGGCGGCGCGCAGGGCATGGAAGGCAAACAGGGGGCCGCCCGAATGGGGCAGAAGCTCGCCGACGGGGGCCTGGCGACCTATCATCAGCTGCTGCACCGCGCTCGGGTGGATCGACGTCTGGAATAGCGTCGGGCTCGGCGCGGGAAAGCTGTCCAGGAAGCCCTCGAGCGCGCCGCTCTCGGCGTAGCCCGAGGCGTAGATGATCGAGTCGTCCTCGCGGGGATCGAGCTCGGAAAGGGCACGGCCCACCATGAGGCCAAGGATCGTCATCCGGCGCGTCGCCCCCGGCGGGAAGCGCCCCTTCAGGCGGTTGCGGACCTCGGCGGGTGTCTCCTCGCCGGGATCGTCGGTGACCAGCGCCTGGATGTTGCGCTCAAGCATGGCCGAGAAGGAAGGCCGCATGGGCGCCCCCGAACGCATTGCTCGCGCACACGACGCCGTCGAACTCCCGGTTGCCGAAGCTCTCCAGGGCCACGCTGTCGGACATGGCGCTTCCCGCGCCGCCGATGGTGCCGGGCGTGCGACCCGTCCGGACCGATTCGATCGCGATGGCGAGCTCGACAAGGCCGCAGCTTCCCAGCGTGTGCCCGAGGCTGCCCTTCCATCCGACGACGGGCGCCCCGGGAAATGCCCGGCGCGCCGCGCCGACCTCGAGTCTGCCCGCCTCGAGGGTCCCGGTGCCGTGGCCCTTGAACCACACCTTCCGCCCGCGCGCGACGCCCGCCACGGGATCCAGGCACCGCGCGAAACCCGAGCCGTCCGCGCGGTTCGAGGTGAAATGGTGCATTTCGTTGTACAGGCTCTGGCCGGAGAGGGTCCAGTCGCCGCGCTCCCGCGAGAGGACGGCGAATCCCGCGCCGTCCCCGAGGCCGATCGCGCCTGAATCCCGTTCTCGGTAGGGCGCGGGAAAGTCGGAGTTGAGTATCTTCAGCGCGTGAAACCCGCCCGCCACGAACGGGCTGAGGAAATCGAAGGACAGCACGAGCGCCTCGTCGGCAAGCCCCGCCCCGATGACGCGGGAGGCCAGGATCAGGCCCAGGTGCGCCGAAACGCATGCGTGCGAGACGATCGAAACGTCGGGCCCCCATCCCAGGTCGAGGCGGAGGCGCTCGGTGCACGTCGGCAGGGCGCCCCAGGCCGCGAACGCCCCGTCGCCCGTGCGCCGCAGCGCGTAGAGGCCCCCGACGCCGAAATTGCTGCCCGTCACGAACACGGGACTCCCGGGCGAGCCCCACCTGCCCTCGGGGATCGATCCGTGCAGCCGCCGTAGCGCGGCGAGCCAGTCGGGCGGGGCCGTTTCATCGAGCGAGCGCCCGGGGACGAGCGCGAGGGGGACGGCGTCCCCCCCGTCGCGCCCCAGGACGCCGACGGGCCGAAGCGCGCATTCCCCGCGAAGGAGCGCCGCATGGGAAGCCGGGGCGTCCCCGAAAGGGGTGATGCAACCGCAGGCGGCGACCCTTACGGATGCGGCGGATTCGGCCATGCTGGAGAGGCGCGGCCGCTCAGGACGGGAGCCTCGTGGGGTCGGCCCGTTCGCGGATGTACGCCGCCAGCCCCGCCACGCTTGCCAGCGCGCTCCGGGCCTCCTCGCTGCTTGCGATCTTGATCCCGAACTCCTTCTCCAGCCGGACCACCAGCTCCAGCGCGTCGATCGAGTCGAGCGAGAGGCCGCCCCCGATCAGAGGCTCGCTGTCCGGAATGTCGGCCGGCGCGACATCCTCGAGGCGCAGCGTTTCAACAATCAGCAGTTTCAACCGGGCGGTGAGTGGGTCGGCCATTGGAATCGATCCGATTTTACCCCGGGGAACCCATGGCTTCAACCCGTAATCCCGCTTGGAGGCGCAAAAACATGGCAGACGTTGCTCCCGCCGAACCCGCTGGTGTTCGACAGGATCCTGCCCGGCGCGCCGGCAAGGGTCGCCCGCGGGAGGTACAGGCCGTCGCACTCCCCGGCCGCGACGCCGAGGTGCGGGTTGCCGGGCATGAAGGCGCCGGAGATCGACAGCACGCAGAAGCCGGCCTGCATGGCCCCCGACAGCGACAGCGTGTGGCCGGTCAGGCCCTTGGTGGCCGCCACCGGCGGCCGGAGGCCGCGCGTCGTGAAGAGCCGCCCGATCGCGATGGCCTCGGCGCTGTCGCCGATGGGCGTCGACGTGGCGTGTGCGCTCACGCACCCGATGTCGCCCGGCACGACGGCGGCGTCGGCGAGGGCCCGTTCCATGGCGAGGCGCAGGCCGGCCCCCTCCGGATGCGACGCGGCGACGCGGTACCCATCCGCGGCCTGCCCCCATCCCGACGCCTCCGCAAGGGCCGCGGCGCCGCGCCTTGCGGCCTCGGCCGGCGCCTCGAGCACCAGGGCCACCGCGCCGCCGGCCCCCACAAACCCGTCGCGCTCGACGTCGAAGGGGCGCGAGGCCAGCCCCGGGTCGGACTCGTTGGAGAGCGCCCGCATGTGGGCGAACGGCAGGAGCGAGTCCGCGTTCATCTCCTCGGCGCCGACGACGATCGCCCGCTTGAGGCGGCCGAGCCGCAGGTCGTCTATCGCGTATCCGAGCGCATGGCTCGAGGAGGCGCAGGCCGACACGAACCCGCATACGGCCCCGGTGATGCGGAAATGGGCGGCAAGGTTGAAGTTGAGCGTCCCGGCGATCGAGCTCACCACGCCGAGCGGGTTGCCCCGCGCGCCGCGCACGGCCCTCATCTGGGCGAGGTTGTGGTGCAGGAGCATGGCCGAGCCCGCGGACGCGCAGTAGAGCCCGGTGTCCGGGTCCTCCGCGACGTCCGCCGTGCGAAGCGCCGCATGGGAAAGCGCCTGCTCCACGGCGCATATCGCGTAGAGCCCGTGCGGGGCAAGCCCGCGAAGGATGTCCTTCGGGATGTCGTATCCGTTCGGCCATGACCAGTCGCGCCACTTGGGCGAATCCACCAGGAAACCCTTGACGGTGCCGGCCACCTTGATCGGCAGCTGCGCATTGCCGAGGAACTCGACGCGCTCGATACCGTGCCGGCCCTCCCTTAGGCTTTGCTCGACCGTCACGCGATCGTTCCCGATCGGCGTGATGAATCCGACGCCGGTTATGACGGGATTCACGCGGCGCCCGACTTGCCCGCAAGCTTCCGGATGACGCAGGCGCGCAGATCGCCGATCGTGCTGACCGCAAGGATGTCCTCGTTGGTGATCGTCATCTCGAACAGGTCCTCGAGGAAGAAGATGAGCTCGGCCACGGCCACCGAATCGTATCCCATGTCCTCGAGCAGACGGGTCGAATCCGAGACGACAGGGGCGGAAGCGGAACCCGCCGGGCGGTAGTCCACGGCGGCCGCGACCAGGACGGTCTCGACGTCGCGGGCCTCGCCCTTCGCGCGGTAGCGCTGGAAGGCCTCGAGCACCTCGGCGGGGAACCGGGCGAGCGCCGGCGAGGGAACCGGAGGGGGAATCGGCTGCATGGGGGTCAGGTCTTCAAGGGGGCCGCATGCGGCAGGGGCGCCGCCATCTCGCGGGCGCGGAGCGAGAACCACGTCCTCCAGCCCTCCCGCGCCTCGAGCAGCATCCATACCAGCAGCTGTCCCACGACGCGGGGAATCAGCCGGCGGTTGAGCTCGTAGCTTATGAATCCATGGTAGCGGCCCGTGTTGCGGCTGCCCCAGGTGCCCCGCCTCATGCGGGAACGGGCGATCGCCGCCAGGCGGCGGTTGTAGAAGGCCATGAGGATCCCCGCGGCGCGCCCGCCCCGTGGCGCAAAGGCGGGCACCTCGAGCGCGGAGTCCCCGATGTCGAAAGGCCGCGACACGACGCCGAGATAGTAGCTCCCCAGGTCCAGCCTGAATGCGAGGGTCATGAGTTCGTAGTCACCCATGTAGTAGTACTTGTCCCGGTAGATCGCGTCAAACCAGCGGTCATGGGATGCGGAGAAATTCGCGTTGTGGCGGGCCACCCTCTCGGCGGCATTGCGGCCGGAAAGGCAGGCGTCGACGAGGGCGGCAGCCGCGCTCGCCGAGAAGCTGATCCAGTCCATGCCGGGCGAGTAGAACGGGTCCATGAACGCGGCGGCGTCGCCCACAAGCACGAATCCGTCGCCGGCGTACCGGGACGAGCGGTAGGCGCAGTTGCGCCGGAAGTGGACGTCCCCCTCCTGGTACGTCGCGTCCCGGAGGAGTTCGCGGGCCGCCGGGTGGGCCATCAGGAACTCCCTCAGGCGGTCCCCCACCCGCCCGCCCTCCGGCAGCTCGGTGATCCTCTGGTCATAGACGATTCCGACGCTCATGTCGCCGCCCTTTAGAGGGATCCACCAGGACCACCATCCCAGGCCGCAGAAATGGTTGGTCGCGGTGAAGCGGACCGCCTTCGACCTCTTGGACCATCCGGGATTGCCCTGCGAGATCTCACGCGAGTCGAGGTTCTTGACACCCTTCCAGCGGCTCCAGCACGCGGCGATGGGATGGGCGGTGTTGGTCATGAGCCAGCCGTTTTTCCGCCCAAGAAGGGCGGACACGCCCGAGGCGTCGACGACCCACCTGGCCCTTTCGGCGCCCGAGCTGCCGTCCTCCCCGCTCCACTGGACGGTCTGGATCCCCCCCTCCTCGAGCGCGACCTCGCGGACGCGAACCGGGCGAAGCAGGGTCGCGCCCTCGGAGACCGCCCTCGACAGGACCTCCTCGTCAAGCACGGCGCGGTCAACCTGGTAGCCGGGAAAGCGCACGTTGTACTTGGGCCCGGTCTCGCTGCAGTCGGTCAGCCCCTGGGTCTCGCCGTTGTAGAACCAGAAACGCATCCCCTGCTTCACAAGGTGCTTCTCGTTCAGGTGCTCGGTCAGCCCCAGGACACGTCCCAGGAAATAGGCGCTGGTCTCGACCGTAGACTCGCCCACGCGCCTTCCCAGCCGGTCGCTCTTCTCGATGATGAGGATGCGCCACCGCGGGTTGCGCCGGCGCAGCAGCAGGGCCGTCGAAGCGCCGGCAAGGGCGCCCCCGAGAATGATCACGTCCCATTTCCGTTTCTGCTCGTTCTCGCTCATCCTAGGCTACGGGTTATGGTCCTCTTCCGGCCGGGTGTACATCCGCAATTTTTCTCGCGCGCGCTCGTGGGCAAACCACGCTTGCGCAGATGAATAACCCCCTGTTCCGGCTCTGGAAGGCCACGGTGCGCCGGGACCCCGCGGCGGTCGCCGTGGTCGAGGCATCGAGCGGGAGGAAATGGACGCGCGCCGCGCTTGATTCGGCCGCCGCCGACTGGGCGACCGCGTTCGGTCGGATGTCGGGCGGCTCACCCGTCGATGGGCGCCGCGTGGCGATGTCGGTTCCAAACGGCGCCGAATGGTTCCAGGCTTTCCTGGGGCTCATGTCGATGGGCGCCGTTCCCGCCCCCGTCGATCCGTCGGAGCCGCAGGAGGCGCAGGTCGCCGCCGCGCTTTCGATCGGGGCCCCATGGATGTGGCGCTCGGGCGCGCTTTGGCCGGTGGGATCCTCCGGGCCGGGGCGATCCGCCGGGGCGTCCAGGCGGGAGGAATGCATGGTCAAGCTGACGAGCGGAAGCAGCGGCCATCCCCGCGGCTTGGCCGCCACCCACGCCCAGATGGAGGCGGACGGGAGGCAGATTTGCAGATCGATGGCAATCGGCCCGGACGACGCGAACCTGGCGGTCGTCCCGCTCGGCTATTCCTACGGGCTTGGCAACCTGGTCGTCCCGCTGATCGTGCAGGGATCGAGGGTCATCTGCCTGTCGAGCGCGCTTCCGCAGGCCATTGCGGCGGACGCGCGCAGGCTGTGTCCCACGGTCTTCCCGGCGGTTCCCCCGATACTCAGGGCGCTCATCGAGAGCGACGTCCCGCCACGCTCGTTCGCGAGCCTTCGGCTCGTCATTTCGGCCGGTTCGCCGCTTGCGCCAGAGGTCGCGCGCGCCTTCGCCGCCAGGTTCGGGGTGAGGATCCACGGCTTCTATGGCACGAGCGAGACCGGGGGCATCGCATTTGACGCATCCGGCGACGCGACCATGGCCGGCAGCAGCGTCGGCACCCCGCTCGCCGGCGTGCGGATCGCCTTCCGTTCAGGCGGCCGTTTCATCGTGTCCAGCCCCGCCGTCCTCGGGAAGGGCCGCTTCTCCCCGTCGGACCGCGCGATGCTCAACCGTCTGGGGGAGGTCGTTCTTAAGGGACGGACGGACCGAGTGGTGAAGGTCGGCGGCCGGCGGCTCGACCTGGCCGAGATCGAGACCGCGCTCAGGTCCATTCCCGGGATCCGCGAGGCCTTTGCCCACCTCGCGGGCGCCGGCGAGACGCTTTCGGCGGCGGTTGCGACCGATCTCACCGCCGCCGAGATCCGGCGGCGGCTGGCACCGCGGCTCGCCAAGTGGAAGATCCCAAGCCGCATCCTCGCGCTCCGCGAATTCCCCCGGACGCCCCGCGGCAAGGCCGACACGCGCAGGCTGCGTCAGATCCTGTCCGCGCCGCGCACGGCCACCTCGATCTCGACGTTGAGCGCCGAGCGGCAGATGTCGGCGCCGAGGTAGCTCACCAGGTCGCCGGGCGCGAGTATCCGGCGCCGCACCTCGAGCGCCACCGAGGGATAGTCGCCCGGGTTTCTGAGGTAGACCTTGAAATGCCGCGCGCCGCCTGCACCGAGGCCGCAGGCCCGCGAGATCCTGCCCAGGTTCTCGATCGTGCATTCGAGCTGCCCGGCGGTGTCGTTGGGCGCCACGGTCGCATGCCCCATGATCGCCGATGTTCCCGAGACGTAGGCGTCGAGCCTGCCCTCGCGCTCCACCACCGATGCCCGGGCGAAGCTGGGCGGGCGGGGGCCGTGCTCGGGGGGATACTCGTAGGCCGGGACCTGCGCCGGATTCTCGACAAAGCGCGCCGGGCGCGCGCCCGCCAGGAAGACAACCGTCAATTCGCCGCCCGCTGTCCCCACGGCCGTCGACGCCGGGAGCAGCCTTTCGAACCCGTTTCCCAGGGCCGCCTCGAATGCGAGCGACCTGCCCCTGCAGAAGGCGCGGTAGTTCTCCAGGCCGGCGGGGCCCTCGCCGTTGATCTGCGGGACGCAATTCCAGATCCGGTAGAGATGGAGGTCGCGCGCATGGCCCAGCAGCCCCGCGTAGAGCCGCCTCGTCAGGCCCTCAAGGTCGTTCCCGGGGTTCGCCCGCGACCACCCCGCCAGCCCGGCGGAACCGCGCCAGAGAGAGAATCCGTCCCCGTTTCCGGCCGGCTCGGCCGGCTCGAGGACCGGCTCGCGCCGGTCGCCGCCGAGGAAGGAAAGCCCCATTCCCAGCGTCCCCTTGGTTTCGTCGCCTGGATCGCCTAAGGCGAATGAGAACGTCATGCGCCCCGACCTACGCGCAGCTCGCCTCCGCCGACAAGCAATTTCCGGCTTGGTATGGGGGAATCCGCGACAATACGGTGGGGCATGGAATCGACCGACTGCGACGTCCTCGTCATCGGCGGGGGCCCGGGCGGGAGTTCCGCGGCGGCGTTTGCCCGCCTGCGGGGATTGTCCGTGTGCCTCGCGGAAAGGGACCAATTCCCGCGCTTTCACATAGGGGAATCCCTCCTGCCGATGGGGAACGCCGTTCTCCGGGCGTCCGGCGCGTGGCCGAAGATCGAGTCCGCCGGCTTCGTCAGGAAATATGGCGCCGAATTCATGCTCGCCGACGGCTCCGCGGTGAAGGAGGTCGTCTTTGCGAACGGATCCATACCCGGCCTCGACTGGACGTTCCAGGTGGAGCGATCGAGGTTTGACTCCATTCTCCTGGAGCATGCGAGGAGCCTCGGGGCCGATGTCAGGATGGGAGCCACGGTGCGAGCCCTTTCCCCGTCGCGCGACTCGGTGACGGCTACCCTGGCGCGGAAAGACGGCCCGGACGCGAGCATAACCGCCCGCTGGGTCGTCGACGCCGGCGGCAGGGAGAACCTGTACGAAAGCCCGGGAAAGAGGGTCTTCGAGCCGCCCCATTTCCCGCGCCGGGCGGCTGTCTACAGCCACTTCGAGGGCTTGCGCCGCGCGCCGGGGCCCAGGGGAGGCAACATCATCGTCGTTCGCCTCGAGGACGGCTGGTTCTGGATCATCCCCATAAGCGCCGAGCGCACCTCGGTGGGGCTGGTCACCTCGGTCGAGGCGATCCGCCGCGGCGGCGACCCGACGGACGTCTTTCACGGCACCGTCGCGGGTTCGCCCCAGCTGTGCGCGCTCATGGACGGATCGCGGACCGTCGCGCCATTCCGGGTCACCGCCGACTACAGCTACGTGCGGACGCAATTCGCGTCGCCCCGCATCGTCCTCGCGGGGGACGCCGCCGCCTTCTTCGACCCCATCTTTTCATCGGGGGTGTATGTCTCGATCCATTCGGCCCAGGTCGCCGTCGGCGCGATCGCGCGCGCCCACGCGGCCAACCGGGCCCTGACGCGCGCCGAGCAACGGCGGTACACCCGCGGGCTCAAGAGGCACTGCGCCGTGTTCCAAGAGCTCATCGACGTGTTCTACGACAACGACGGCTTCTCGGTCTTCATGACCCAGAAGCCCCCGCTCAATCTCGGCCCGGGCCTGACGTCGATCGTCGCCGGCCACGTCAGGCTCACCTGGGCGCTCTGGTGGCGGTTCAAGGTGTTCCTGGCGGTCTGCCGCATCCAGAAGTACCTGCCCATCGTCAAGCGGATCGCCCACGGGTCCCGGGTTTCGCTCCGAGCCGCGTGAAAGCCTGGGTCATCGTCATCGCCTCGTTCAAGGCGTGCGGAATCGCCCTGGCCGCCGAGCACCACGCGGGGGCCGGGGCGATCCTTTTCTTTGCGCCGGATCCCTGGGTCTTCCTGCAGTTTTTCCTGCCCTCGGCCCAGGGTTTCGGCCCGGCGATCACCTCGTTTGAGACCGAGCGGCGTGAGGTCTGGCTGACGATTGACGACGGGCCCGACCCGTCCAGCACGCCGCGCGTCCTCGACCTCCTGAGAAAACATGGCGCCCGGGCGACGTTCTTCGTCATCGGCGAGCAGGTGGCGAGGCACCCGGAGCTCGCGCGCCGGATCGTCGCCGAGGGCCACACGATCGGAAACCACACCCACACCCATCCCGCCGGGGGATTCTGGCTCGCGTCCCCCTCGCGCATCGCCTCGGAGATCGACCGCTGCATTGGGGCCCTCCTGCTGGCGGACGTCCCGTTTGAGCGCTATTTCCGTCCCCCGGTCGGAATCAGGAACCCGTTCCTGGACCCCCAGCTCGAGTCGAGGGGAATGAGCCTGGTCCTATGGAACGCCCGCGGCCTGGACGGCATGGGCCGCGATCCCGAGTCGGCGCTTGGAAGGATTGTCCGGAGCATTCGCCCCGGCGGGATCCTGTTGTCGCACGAGGCGGGCGCGCGGCCCGGCGGGCGCCTGAGGTTCGTCGAGCTCCTGCTGGAGCATCTCGGGCGCGACGGCTACGCCTGCGTCCTGCCGCCGCGCGGCGCATTGCTGACGCGGGCGAGGGACGACGGGCCGCCAGCTCCCTAATCGACCTTCAGGTTGGCCCTGAGAACGTCGACCGACGACTTTCCGACCAGGACCTCGAACACGCCGGGTTCCACGTTCCGGCGCATGTTGATGTCATAGGCCTCGAGCTTGTCCGGCGTAAGGTCGAACACCACGGTCCGCGTCTCGCCGGGATTGAGCGTGACCCGCGTGAAATCCTTCAATTCCTCGACGGGACGGACCGGAAGGCTGACCAGGGCGTGGAGGTAGAGCTGGACGACCTCGTCGGCCTTGACCGCGCCGGTGTTGGTGACGTCGACGGAGACCCTCGCGGCGCCCCCTGGCGCAATCGCCACCGGAGCGACCCGCAGGTTCTTGTAGTCAAAATTCGCATAGCTGAGGCCGAACCCGAAGGGGTACAGGGGCGTGGAATCGGCCAGGACGTAGCTCCGGTAGCGGGAAGGACTGTGATTGTAGTAGTCCGGCAGCTGCCCGACGGATCGCGGGAACGTGACCGTCAGCTTGCCGCTGGGGCTGACCTTTCCGAAGAGCACGTCGGCCACCGCCGGGCCGGTCTCCTGTCCCAGGTACCAGCACTCGATGATGGCCGGGGCATGTTCCTGCAGGTAGTTCACCGAGAGCGGGCCGCCGTTGATCAGCAGCACGACGACAGGCTTGCCGGTGGCGAGGATGGCCCTCGCCAGGTCGTGCTGGCGGCCCACCAGGTCCAGCGTGTCGCGGTCGCCCAGGTGCTGCTCATTCCACGCCTCGCGGCGGAGCAGCTCGTTCTCGCCCAGCACCAGGACAACGGCATCGCTCCTCAGCGCGACCTCAACGGCCTCGTCGATCATCCGGGAATCGTCCGCCGCGTCGTTCAGCACGGGGTTCTCGTTCACCAGCCAGCCCGACGCATAGTTGGTGGTGAGCTTGCAGCCCTCCGCGTAGAACACGCGGATCGAGCTTCCCGCGAAATCCCTGATGCCCTGCAGCACGCTCACCCCCTGCATGGGAACCGCGGAATAGCCCCCCAGGTGGATGTCGGCGGCATTGGGCCCGATGACCGCCAGGGTCTTCGTCTTGGCCGGGTCGAGGGGAAGGACGTGGTTCTCGTTCTTCAGAAGGACCATCGCCTCGTCGGCGGCAAGACGGGCCAGAGCCTTGCTGTCGTCGGTGTTGGTCACCTTCTCAGAGTTGTCCGCATCCGCATAGGGGCGGTCGAAAAGCCCGCTAAGGAATTTGACGCGAAGCACGCCCGCGGCGGCGCGGTCGATGGCCGCCATCGAGACCTTTCCCTCCCTTTCCTCCTCGGCCAGTGCCGAGAAGCACTTGCCCTTGCCGCCGAAGTTGAAGTCAAGGCCCGCCTCGATGCACAGGATGCCGGCCTCGGCATATCCTGCCGCGGCATGGTGCTCCTCGACCACGGATTCGACGCCCCCGCCATCGGCCATCACGAATCCGTCGAAGCCCCACTCTGTCCTGAGAATATCCGTGAGGAGCTTGTGGTTGACGTGGTTGGGCACGCTATCCCACTCGTTGTACGAGGCCATGAGCGAATGTGCATGGGCCACCCTCACCGCCATCTCGAAGGGATAGAGATGCACGGTACGGAATTCCCGCTCCGAGAAATTGACCGGCGCGATGTTGCGGCCGCCCTGCGGCTCGCCGTGCCCCGCGAAATGCTTCAGGGTGACGGCGACGTGCTCCCCGTCGATGGCGGGTGCCCGGCCCTGCAGGCCGTAGGTCGCCGCCATTCCCATGCGCGAGACGAGGTACGGGTCCTCGCCATAGCACTCCTCGAACCGCCCCCACCTCGGGTCGCGGGCCACGTCGAGCACGGGGCCCAGGACCTGGTGAATCCCCCGCGAGCTCGCCTCGCGGCCGGCGACGGTGAACACCCGCTCCACGAGCGGCAGATCCCAGGTCCCTCCAAGGGCGATGGCCTGCGGAAAACTCGTGGCGCCCGCCGCCATGTACCCGTGCAGGGCCTCGGCGATGACGAAAACCGGGATGCCGAGGCGGGTCTTCTCCCGCATGTATTTCTGAAGCGAATTCAGGCGCCCTATCGCCTCGCGCGGCGACCGCATGAACCGGTCCCCGCCGCCTGCGTAGACCGAGCCGGCGCCGATATAGAGGGTCGCCGCGTCGGTTCCGCCCGTGAAGTTGCCCTGCGCGTCAAAGACATGCGGGTCCTGCGGCCGGAAGCCCTGGAGCTGGGCCACCTTCTCCTCCAGCGTCATCCGCTGAAGAAGGTCCCTGACCCTCGCGTCGACCGGCTGCGAAGGGTCCTTGTAGGGCGGCGGAGCGGGCGTCTGGGCGCTGATCGAAGCCGCGAGAAGCAGGTACGATAGGCAGTTCCAACGGGGTTTGGGGGTCATGGGACCTTGGGGTTGCGCGAAGAACGGCGTGGGATGGAAACCATCAGGACGTCTCGTCCTCGCGCATCTTGAATGTCATCTGGACCATCTCGCTCTTGCCATCAGGCCGCGGCCCGACCGAGTGGGTGTGCTCGCACGCCTCGATGACTGACCGGTCGAATTCGGCGTTTCCCGACGACTTCACGATCCGTATCTGGGAAAGTGACCCGTCGGCGGCGAGGAAGAACTCCACGCGCGCCGCGAGGCTGTCGCTCACGCCCTCCGGCGGCACATGGCTCGCCTTGATCTGCGACTTGAGGAAGGAGAAATAGGCGTCGAGTTCGCTGCCCTCCTCCCGGGTTAGCGCCCTTCCGTCGGCGCCCCCGGTCTTGTTCTCCGTGGAGCCGCCGATCACGCCCTTGCGGATTCCCTCGGCATCGATGTGAGTAACCCCCGTCGCGCCGGCCTTTGCCGCGGCCTGCTGCCTTAGGAACTCCTCCTGGGTGATCCGCTTGTGCTCCGCCTCCTGTTCCTTCTGGTACTTGGCCTCGAGCCGGGCCTCGCGCCGCGCCTCGGTCCGCTTGAGCGCCGCCACCAGATCGGGCGTCTTGGCGGGCGCGGGGGCCGCGCTCGGCCGGGCCTCGGGGGCGGATTGGATCGGCGACGGGGCCGCCTTTGGGACCGGCGCCGCGAACTTCACCCCGCCCGTGCTTCCGAGCGCGGGCGCCACCGTCGCCGCATAATTGTCGCCGGCGCCGGCGACCAGTTCGAAGATCTTCGGCGAATCATTGACGACGCTGCTCGCGGCGAAGCTGAAGAACAGGACGAGGGCCACGACCGAGGCGTGGATCATCGCGGAGAGGGCGTAGGCGCGGGGCAGCTGCGGGATCATTTCGAGGCCGGGAGCGTGTCGAACGTGAACTTCAGGAGATTCGCCTTCTTGAGCTCGTCCATCAGCTCGATGATCTTCTCATACGGGACCCGAGCGTCGCCCCGTATCCTGATGACCGGCGGCTTCGCCTCGGAGGCGTACAGCCTGAGCCGGCTGCGCAGCTCCGCGATCCCGATCGGGGCCGGCCGCTCCTCAAGGTACGTGTTGCCCTTCGCATCGATCGAGATCGCGACAAAGTGGGTGCTCTTGTCCGCCTTTTGCTGGGGGCTCTTGGACTCCGACGGGAGCGTGACCGGGATGGTCTGCTCCTGGTTGATGAGCGGGGTCGCGATCATGAATATGATCAGCAGCGTGAACCCCAGGTCGATGAGGTTCGTCACGTTCATCTCGGCGATCGGATGGGACGGGCGGGGTCGTCTGAAGGTCCTGGCCATGGCGGTTAGGCGGGGGGTTCGCGTCACTTCGACTCCAGCTCGAGCCGGTCGGCGAGCGAGCTCGCGTAGTTCTCGAGCTCGGTGATGAGCCTCTTTGTCATCGCGAACAGAAGGTTGTACCCGAAGAGGCACGGGATGGCGACCAGGAGGCCCGAGATGGTGGTGAGGAGCGCCGCCGAAACGCCCGGCGCAAGCGTCTGAATGCTCGCCGTCTGCTGGACGGAGACGGCGCTGAACGCGTCCATGACTCCCCAAACGGTCCCCAGGAGCCCGAGGAACGGGGCGCCGGAGACGATCGACGCAAGGAAGACCATGTTGGACTCGTAGCGGAGCGTCTGGCGCGCGAGCGCCCGCTGAAGCGCGTTCTCCGCGTGCTCGAGGCGAAAGCGCAGGGTGTCCATCCCCTTCTCCTTTCCGATCGCGGCCGCCTTCCAGTAGGCCTCGATCGCGTCGGTCAGGAGGTCGGCATACGGGATGTCGCGCCGATCCCTGAGGGACTCGGGCAGCTCCAGCAGGCTCCTCTGATCCCTCAGGTGCCGCTCGAACAGGTGGTTGAGCCGGCGCAGGCTGTTCAACTCGTTCCTTTTCCCGAACATGACGGCCCAGGCGACGATGCTGAACAGGGCAAGGCCGCTGCAGATCACCTGTCCCACGATGTCGCAGTGCTCGAAGATCTCGATGACGTTGGTCGCAGCCAAAAAGGGGGCGAAATTCACGGGCATGATTCGAGCGTTGGGGGTTTTGCCGGATTCGTCCAATCGATTCAAACGTTCCTCGCCAAAAGGCGCGAATCTCACCAACCTCGCCGTTCCATGGTCCAGAACTCAAAGCACACCGGCAAACTCATATCCTTCGAGGGCTCCGAGGGCAGCGGGAAGACCTCCCAGATCGCACGGCTCGCCGACCATCTCCAGAGGCTGCGGCGCGATGTGATCACGGTGCGCGAGCCGGGCGGGACCGAGATCGGAGAGCAGATACGAAACATCATCGTCCACAACTCGAAGGGCGACGAGATGTGCCCGGAGACCGAATTGCTGCTTTTCGCCGCGGCGAGAGCCCAGCTGGTCCGCGAGGTGATCCTGCCCGCGCTGATGAGGGGGGCCATCGTGCTAAGCGACCGATTCCTCGATTCGTCGACGGTCTACCAGGGCATCGGCCGCAACCTCGCGGCGAATCCCGTGAACCAGATCAACCGGTTTGCCGTCGGAAGCGTGATGCCGGACCTGACGGTCGTCATCGACGTTCCCACGAAGGTGGGCCTCGCGCGGATCCGCCAGAGGGCGACGGACCTCCCCGACCGGATGGAGCGGGAGAACCTTGATTTCTACAACAAGATCCGCGAGGGCTACCTCGTGCTCGCCAAGGGCCTTCCGAAACGGTTCGTGGTGGTGGACGGAAAGAAGGACGAGGCGGCCACGGAGAAGATCATCTGGGAAGCGGTGAAGCCCCGGATCTCGGGATGACGTCCGCGGCGGTCCCCTGGCCTTCCGCCATGGCGGGCACGCCGGCCGTCGCCGTCATCGAGAGGGCCATCGGCCGCGGGCGCCTGTCGCACGGACTTCTCCTTGCCGGCGACGACTCGGAAAGTCTCTCGGGCGCCGCAATGGCCCTTGCGGACCGGTTGCTCAACCGCGGGTCGTCCGATCCCTCACCCTACCCGCCCGAGCGCCATCCCGACTGCCTCCAGGTGCGGCCCGCCGGCAGGTCCCGGTCGATCACCGCCCAGGCCGTGCGCGACCTCATCGGGCGCATCAACGTCTCGCCCAGCGTGTCGCTCTACAAGGTCGCCGTGCTTCACGACGCCGACAGGATGAACCCGTCGGCCGCGAACATCTTCCTCAAGACGCTCGAGGAGCCGCCCGCGGACACGACGCTCCTCCTGCTCACGGGGCGCCCCTACGCCCTTCTGCCGACGATCCGCAGCCGGGTGCTCCATTTCCGCTTCAATGGACTGGCGTCGCCGGTTCAGGCCGAGGGCTGGGAGGCATGGCTCGCCGACTATCGGTCATGGCTCGACCGCCTCGGGAAGGGGGTTGCGGCGGGCCGGGCCGCCGCGGAGGGCGTCTTCACGCTCTACGGCCTGGTGGCCCGCTTTGGCGCAATGCTTGACAAGGCATCCACGGCGGAAGGCTCCCGGAGGAAGGCGGCCCTGCCCGACGGGCTTGAGGAGGAGGAGCTAGCGGCGATAGAGTCCGAGGTCGCCGTCGCCCTTCGCTTGAGGATGTTCGCGGGAGTCGAGGAGGCCACCTGCGCGCACGCCCTTCGGCTTCTGCAAGCCGGCGAGGGCGGCGCCAGCCGGTCGCTCGCCGCCTCGGTCGACAGCCTTGAGCGCGCCGCCGGCCTCCTGCGGGTCAACCTCAACGAGTCCGCCGCGCTCGAGGATTTCCTGCTCGCTTCGCTTCGGATCTGGACGAAGCGGTGAGCATCGCGGCGCCGAAAACCCCGGCGCTGTCCCCGAGCGTCGGCCTGAGGAACTCCGTGCGCAGATCGGTGTTGAAGACATGCCTGAGGACCTCCGCGCGCGTCTCCTGGCTGTAGATCAGGTCGAGGTTGCCCACCCCGCCGCCGATGATCACCGCGTCGGGGTCGAGTATGTTGATGACCGCCGCGATCGCAGCGGAGAACTTGCGCCGCAGCCTCCCCAGCGTCGCGCGGGCCGCGCGTTCGCCGGCTGCGGCGCGCTCCGCGATCTCACGCAGGCTGAGTCGGCGCCCGGTCCGCCCCCTGTAGAACCGCTCGAGCGACGGCCCTGAGATGACCGTCTCGACGCACCCCTTTCTGCCGCAGTAGCACGGGGTGCGTTCGCCGCAGATCGGGTTGTGCCCCCATTCGCCGGCGATCCCGTGCACCCCGTCGAGGACCCTGCCATCGACGACGATGCCGCCCCCGCAGCCGGTCCCGAGGATCAGGCCGACAACCACCCTTCGACCGCGCCCGGCGCCGAACATGGCCTCGGCGAGCGCGAAGCAATTGGCGTCGTTGGCCAGCCTCGCCTCGACCCCGAGTGCGCCCGCGAGGTCCTCGCGCACGCGGCGCCCGTTCAGGCACGTGGTGTTGGAGTTCTTGAGGACTCCCGTCGCCGGGTCGATGACCCCCGGCGTCCCGATGCCGATCCAGGAGGGGCGCGCCATCCCCGACTCCCGCTCGAGCCTCCCCACGAGCTTGACGACCTGGGAAATGACATGGGAATAGCCCCGCGCGCTTTCCGTCGGCACGCGCAGCCGGCACACGGCGCAGTCGGGCCTCGCCGAGTCCACGACGGCCCCCTCGATCTTCGTCCCGCCCAGGTCTATGCCAAAGCGGCTCATCGCCCCCCTTCAGAGCACGCGGTTCTGGCGCATCACATCGGAAAAATAGCGCGCCGAGAGCTTCGGCGTCCTCTTCTGCGTGGCAAAGTCCACGTGGACGATTCCGAAGCGGCGGGTGTAGCCGTCCTCCCACTCGTAGTTGTCCATGAACGACCAGACGAAGTAGCCCCTTGCCGGCACGCCGTCAGCAATCGCGCGGTGCAGCTCCCGGAGATAGCTGCGCAGGAATTCGCGGCGGTGCAGGTCCCGGACCTCACCGCCCACGACCGGCTCGTAGTCGTAGCCGCAGCCGTTCTCGGTGACGTAGATTGCCTTGGCGCCGTAGCATTCATGGGCGAATCGGAGCCCCCAGTAGATCGTCTGGGGCGCCAGGTACAGCCATGGGCTGTCCGCCCTCGGGAAGTTCTTGGGGAGCGGCACAACCTCGCTCTTTCCATCCGCTCCGGCGCGCACGAAGACCCCCGTGTAGAGGTTCAAGCCGAGGAAGTCGGTGGGGGCGCCGATCAGCTTGAAATCCCCCGCCATCACGCGGGGAGCGTCCGCCCCAAGCCGGGACAGGTAGGCGTCGGAGTAGCCGCCCCGATAGATGGGATCGAGGATGTGGAGGTTCTTTTCGACGAACCAGGACTTCGCGGCCGCTATGTCGTGGATCGTCTCGGTGACGGGAATGCACATGTCGCAGTTGTCCGTGATCCCGACGCGCGCGCCGGCGCCCCCGAATTCGCGAACCGCGCGCACCGCGTGCCCGTGGCAGACAAGCGCGTGGTGGTAGGTCTGGTTCACCACGGCGTCCGGCTCGGTCCGGCCGGGGGCCTTGTAGCCGCCGGCGCCGTAGCCAAGGACCGTGAAGCACCGGATTTCATTGAGCGAAATCCAGTTCTTAACCCTGCCGGACAGGGCCCCTACCACGGTGTCGGCATAGGTCGCGAACGCGTCGACCGTCGTGCGGGACGTCCAGCCGCCACGGTCCTCGAGGGCCTGCGGGAGATCCCAGTGGAAGAGCGTTACCCAGGGCGTGATCCCGTTCTCGGCCATCGCGTCGACCAGGCGCCGGTAAAAATCGAGCCCGGCCTGGTTGAGCGCGCCGTCGCCGCTGGGGAAGATCCGGGGCCACGCGATCGAAAGCCGGTAGTTCCGGATGCCCAGCGAGCGCATCAGGGTGAAATCCTCCCTGAACCTGTTGTAGTGGTCGCAGGCGACGTCGAGCGTGTCGCCGTTCAGCACCTTGCCGGGAATGCGCGAAAAACGGTCCCATATCGACTCGCCCTTGCCGTCACTGAAGGCCGCGCCCTCGATCTGCGGCGCCGCCGTCGCGGCGCCCCAAACGAAGTCGCGGGGGAATGTTGAAGGTTGGGAGGGCATCTGCTCGCGGCGGCCTTCGAGGCGCACGCGTCGCGCCCGGACCCTGACGCATCATGCGGCCGGATACGAGGCTGACGCGAAATCTTTGGAGTTGCCAGCGCGAGGCAAACGTTCTGTTTAGCCACAAATCCACTGGCAAGACCCATTTTCCGGCGAAACCCGCCGGGCGGCCCAAAACAACAGCAACCCCACTCCATGGCGCGAGTCGTCCTCGAACACCTGGTAAAGATCTTTCCCGAGAAGGGGGGGCCGGGCGTCGGCGCGGTCAAGAACATCGACCTCGAGGTCGAGGACCGGGAGTTCATGGTCCTCGTGGGGCCCTCCGGCTGCGGCAAGTCGACCACGCTGCGGATGATCGCCGGGCTGGAGGAGATCACCTCCGGGACCGTGACGATCGGCGGGAAGGTGGTGAACGAGGTCCTTCCAAAGGACCGGGACATAGCGATGGTCTTCCAGAACTACGCGCTCTACCCGCACATGACGGTCTACGAGAACATGGCGTTCGGCCTGAAGCTTCGGAAGTTCCCGAAGACCGACATCGACGCGCGCGTGCGCGAGGCTGCGACCATGCTCGGCCTCGAAGGCTACCTCGCGCGCAAGCCGAAGGCGCTCTCCGGCGGCCAAAGGCAGCGGGTGGCGCTGGGCCGGGCGATCGTGCGCAAGCCGAAGGTGTTCCTTTTTGACGAGCCGCTCTCCAACCTCGACGCGAAGATGCGAGTCTCCACCCGCACCGAGATCTCCAAGCTGCACGCCCGCCTGGGCGCGACGATGATCTACGTGACCCACGACCAGGTGGAGGCGATGACCATGGGCGACCGGATCTGCGTGATGAAGGACGGCAACATCATGCAGGTTGCGGCGCCCCTCGAGCTCTACAACCACCCCGACAACCTGTTCGTGGCCGGCTTCATCGGCTCGCCGCCGATGAACTTCTTCAGGGGCACGCTCCGGAGGGCGGCCGACCACGTCTCGTTCGTCGAGGACAACCCGGGTGGCGCGCCGCTCACGGTGGCGCTCGACGAGGCGCTTGCCGGCAAGTCCTCCATCTATCTCGACAAGCCGGTCGTCTTCGGGGTGCGCCCGGAAGCCATACACGATTCCCTCACCGTCGCCTCCCCCGATCCGGGCCGGACGGCCGAGGTCAAGGTGGAGGTGGCCGAGCCGATGGGATCGGAGACGCTCCTCTACCTGGACACGGGCGCCACGACGTTCATCGCGCGGGTCAGCCCGACGGATCGCTTTGACGCCGGCCAGAAAGTGCAGGTCACGTTCGACCTCACCCACGCCCACCTTTTTGACCCGACGACCGAGCTGGCCCTGAAATAACTCAGGGCTTGCCGCCCTTTTTCCGGGCGCCGCCCTTCGCAAGGCCGAGCATGATCCCGCCGAACGCGAGCTGGACGATGCCCCAGGAGATGTTGACGTTCATGCCCAGAAGCAGGTGCGACGAGGTCTCGGGGGGAAGGAAAATCCCGCAGGCCGTGAGGATGGCGCCGACGATGACGAACAGGAGGCCGATCGGGTAGCGTATGTCGAGGTTCATGGGGCGGGTTCGGGGTTATCGGAAAATGATGTTGAGGACGACCGTGAGGACGAGGATCAGCGCGCCGAACGGGGCGATGCGCTTCCAGAACGGCAGCGCAGGCTCCTCCCTGTCCTCATGCGGCGTCAGGGACCAGACAAGCCCGCGCAGCTGGGCGTCCGTCTTCCTGGACGTGGTCGCAAGGGATATGACGATCGTCGCGGCGAAACAGACCGACCAGGCGAAGATCGCCGTCCAGAAGTTCTGCGCCATGTTGCTCGGGTAGGTGTGCAGGACTGCGCCCAGCCATCCCCCCTTGACCAGCGAGGTCTCGCCGAAGGGGATCGTCAGCCCGTGGTGGGCCGCGGCCGCGGCCGTGCCGAGGACCAGCCCCCAGAAGGCGCCGTTGCCCGTCGCGCGCTTCCAGAACATCCCGAGCAGAAACGTCGCGAAAAGCGGGGCATTGACGAATGCAAACACGAGTTGCAGGACGTCCATGATGTTGTTGTACGAATCCGCGAGGTAGGCGGCCGCGATGCTGAGCGCGATGCCGAACACCGTCGCCAGCCGCGCGACCAGCAGGTAATGCGCGTCGGGCTTGTCCTTGGCGATGTACGACTGGTAGATGTCATAGGTCCACACCGTGTTGAACGCGGTCACGTTCCCGGCCATGCCCGACATGAACGACGCCATGAGGGCCGTCATCCCGAGGCCCAGCATCCCGGTCGGGAAGTAGTGCACCAGCATGTAGGGCACCACCAGGTCGTAGTCGTACGAGCCGTTCTTCGGCGGCAGCGCGAAGCCTCCGGTCGCGCCCTGCGAAGCCTGGTAGGTGAGCACGATCGCGATCATCCCGGGGAGGATCACGAGGAACGGGAACAGCATCTTTGGGACCGCCGCGATCAGCGGGGTCCGGCGCGCGGCCGTCATCGAGTCGGCGGCGAGCGCCCGCTGGACCACCAGGAAGTCCGTGCACCAGTAGCCAAAGGAAAGGACGAAGCCGAGGCCCATCACCAGGCCAAACCACTCGACGCCCATCGGATTCTGCGAAGGCGAGCCGATGTGCCTCCATGCCTCGCTCCAGGCGCCGGGCGCGTAGTGCTGCGACACGGCGACTTCCGCGAGCTTGGCCTTGAGGCCGCTCCAGCCCCCGACGTCCTTCAGCCCCAGAAAGACCAGCGGGAGGAAGCCGAACACGATCATGAAGAACTGAAGCACCTCGTTGTAGATCGCCGACGTGAGGCCGCCGAGCAGGATGTACACGAGCACGATGACCGCGGAAATGGCGATGCTGCCGCCGAAGCTCCATCCGAGCAGCAGCCCCATCAGCTTGGCCATCGCGTACATCGAGATGCCTGACGAGAAGATGGTCATGACGGCGAAGCTGAACGCGTTGAAGCCGCGGGTCTTCTCATCGAATCGGAGCTTGAGGTACTCCGGAACGGACCGCGCCTTGGATCCGTAGTAGAAGGGCATCATGAACACGCCGAGGAACACCATCGCCGGTATCGCCCCGATCCAGTAGAAGTGGCTCGTCATGATGCCGTACTTGGCGCCCTGCGCCCCCATCCCCATGACCTCCTGCGCCCCAAGGTTGGCCGACAGGAACGCGATGCCGGCCACCCAGCCGGGTATGCTGTGCCGCGACGTGAGGAAATCGCCGCTCCCCTTCATCGTGTGCCGCAGCAGCCAGCCGATGCCGAGAACGAACACGAAATAGATGGCGACGATGATGTAATCTACCTTGCCGAGGTGGATAATGGTATGCATGGGGTCGGGGTTTTTCGGGGCGCCAGACGCTAGGCCGAACGGCGGATCAGCGTCAAAGACCTTATGCACATTTTTGCCCGCCTTGACCCCACCGGAGCCGCATCCAATGTCCCGTCCATGCTCCATTCCCGGACGGGCCAGCTCGCCGCAGGGGTCGCGCTTGCCGCCGGCTGCCTTGTTTTCGGGGCGAAGCTGATGCTGGTCCACGCCTATGGAAGCGATGTCCCGTTCATGGACGAGTGGGACGCGGTGGGGAAAGTGCTGATCATCCCAAGGGCGCTGGGACAGCTGGGCGCGGGAAATTTCCTGGCCGCCCAGAACGAGCACCGGATCGTGCTCACCCGCCTGATCAGCTATGCGCTCGCGGTGTCCAACGGGCAGTGGGACCCGCTCCTGGAGATGACCGTGAACGCGGCGATCCACGCGGGCCTGTGCGCGGCCCTTCTCGTTTTCGCGCGGCGGCTTTCCGGAGGCGCCCTCTATGCCGGCGTCGTCCTCGTGATCACGTCGCTTTTCGTCCTGACCTTCGATTGGGAGAACACGCTCCAGGGACTCCAGTCCCAGTTCTACCTGCTCGAATGCGGCGCCCTGGCCGTGTTTCTCCTCTGCCTTCGGGCGGCTCCCCTCACGCCCCGCTGGTGGTTGGGCTGGCTGGCCGCCGCGGCAAGCCTCGGCACGATGGCCTCGGGATTCATGGCGGCGGCCACCGTGCTCGTCATGATGGCTCTCGGCGCGGCCATGGACCGCCGTCTTTCCGCGCGGAGCGCCGCCGCCGCGGCGCTGCTGGCGGCGCTCTGCGTGGCGGGAATCCTGACCGCCCGGCATGTTCCCAGCCACGAGGTCTACAGGGCGGGGTCCGCCGGGACCTGGCTGGCTGGCGCGGCCCGTGCCCTGTCGTGGCCGCTGATGGGCTGGCCGGCGGCGTTCCTCGTCCTGCAGCTGCCGGTCGCGCTCCTGATCGTCACGCGCCTGCGGGCGCGCCGGGTGGCCGGCGACGAGGCCGTCGTGGTCGCGCTCGGCGTATGGACATGGATGAACATCGCCGCGCTCGCGTACGGGCGGGCCAACATGGGGATGCTGGCGAGCTCCCGGTATTCGGACCTTTACGCCGTCGGCTCTGTCGCGGGCGTGCTCGCGCTGGCGATCCTCCTCGGGCGGCCGTTGCCGGCCCGGGCCTGGATTCCGCTGGCGGTGGCGTGGATCGCGCTGCTTTCGCTTGGGCTGCGGCACCTGGGCCACCGGGCCCATGCGGAGTTCCTGGAGGACCTCCCGCGGGTGAAGGCAAAGGAGAGGTTCTACGTGCGCTCCTTCCTCGCCACGGGCAATCCCCGCGTCCTCAGCGGGGCGCCCCGGAACGAGCTGCCGTTCCCGAGGCCCGAGGCGCTCGCCAGACTGCTCTCCGACCCGTCCGTCCGCGCCATGCTTCCCCTGGGGATACGGCCGCCGATCGCCCTGGCCCCCGACACAGGGTCGACCGGATTTGAGCTGGCATCGCCCTCGCCGCTGCCGCTCGACTCCGGCGGGAGGGTCTGGATGGCGCGCAAGGGCCCCGCACGGTTCGTGAGCCAGCCGATTGAGGGCGACCTCCTGCCCTTCATGCACATCGCGGTGTGCGGCAGCCCCGACCTGAACGCGTCCTCGCTGCACATCGAGTCGGCCAGCGACATCGAGCCCGACGGCGCCTTCCCGCTCAGGAGCGATCGCTGGCATGGCTCTGATGTGCCCGTTCCGCGTGACTCGACCGTGCGCGTCATCGTGGACATCCCGACGGGGGACCATTGGTTTGCATTTGCGGAGCCCGTTGAGCTGGGTCGCGACTCCTGGGCCGACCACTGGCTGCTGCGGCGCTCGACGGACATAGCCCTTTGCTCGGGGGTCCTCCTCGGGGCCCTCCTGATGCTCCTCCTTGCCGCGGATTTTAGCCGGCGGCAGTGGTGGTAGGACCTGGATTCGAACCAGGGAAGGCGTTAGCCAGCAGATTTACAGTCTGCCCTCGTTGGCCACTTGAGTATCCTACCAAAAGGGGAACGGAAAAAATCTCGTCTCGCGCCCGCGAATTCAAGACCTTTCTGCACGATCGCGTCCACCCAATGAGCCTGTTTGCGCACCGCTTCGCCCAGGGCGGCCTCATGGCGCATGCCGCGTCCATAGGCGGCTTCCTGCTCGCGATCTTTCTGGTGGCGAGGCTTATGAGCGAGCGCCGCGCGCCGGCCAACACGTTTGCATGGCTTCTCGTGATCGTATTCATCCCGTGGCTGGGGGTGCCGCTCTACCTCGTTTTCGGGGGCCGCAAGCTCCGGCGCCTCGCCAAGAACAAATTGGCCCTGCTTCCCATCGTCCCGGCCATCTGCGCCGGGGAGACCAGGAGCGTCTACCATCCGGTGGCCAACACGGTGACGGGCGCGGGCGGGTTTGCCCCGGTCGGCGGAAACCGCCTCACGCTGCTGCTCACGGGCGAGCAGGATTACGCCGAGCTTGTGCGGCGGATCCTTGCGGCCACGCACTCGATACACATCACGACGTTCATCCTGAGCCGCGACTCCACGGGCCGCAGAATCGTGGAGCTCCTCGCCAGGCGCGCGCGGGAGGGAATCAAGGTGCGCCTGCTGCTCGACGCGGTGGGCTGCCCCCTCTCCTCCCGGGGCTTCGTCAATCCGATCCGGGCGGCGGGCGGCGAGGTGGCGCGCTTCATGCCCGTCCTGCCGTTCACCTCGCGCGGCTCGGCAAACCTGAGGAACCACCGCAAGATCGCCATCTTTGACGGGACCGCGGCGATGATCGGCGGCCGCAACATTGCGATCGACTACATGGGGCCGGATCCCGATCCGACCCGGTTCCGGGATTTCGGCGCCATCATCGAGGGGCCGGGCGCCGTCGTGCTCGGCGAGGTGTTCATCGCGGACTGGTGCTTCGTCTCGCGCCAGCCCCCGGAGCCCGTCCGCGCCGAAGCCCAGCGGGGTGGCGCCCCCGTCCTCGGCAGCTGCGAGGTCCAGGTGATCGCGAGCGGCCCGGACGTGCTGGGCGAACCGCTCTACGAGGGCATTGTCTCCATGATCCAGCAGGCGGAGCGCAGCATCTGGATCGTGACGCCCTACTTCATCCCGGACGAGGTGATCCTGCGCTCGCTGATCGTGAAGGCGCGCGCGGGGTGCAGCGTGACCCTGATCGTCCCTGCCAAGTCGAACCACCGCATGGCCGACCTGGCGCGGCGCAGCTATACGAGGGATTTGATCAAGGCCGGCGGGCATCTCCTCCTCTACAACGCCGGGATGCTCCATGCGAAGGCGATCGTCATCGACGACCGCGTTGCGCTGGTCGGCTCGCCAAACTGCGACATGAGGAGCCTCTTCGTGAATTTCGAGATCGGCATGCTCGTCTACACGGAGCCGGAGATCGCCGCGATCAGGGCCTGGATCGAGGACCTGATGAAGGAATGCGGGCCGCCCATCTTCACCGAGCGGCGGTTTCCCGCAAGCGTCGCGGAGGACCTCTGCCGCCTGGCCGCTCCGCTGCTCTGAGCGGGCGGCGGGCGTCAGGCCTTGGCGGTCGCGGAAAGGCGGTACTCGACCGCCTCGCGGAGGGCCTCCCAGGAGGCATCGATGATGTTGTCGCTGACCCCCACCGTTCCCCAGATCGAGTGGCCGTCGCCGCTCTCGACGAGGACGCGGGTCTTGGAGCCGGTGCCCTCGTTTCCCTCGACGATGCGCACCTTGTAGTCGCGCAGCGTCATCTCGCGAAGCTGCGGGTAGGTCTTTTCCAGGCCGAGGCGCAGGGCCTTGTCCAGCGCCCCGATCGGGCCCGCGGACTCCGCGACGGTGTGGATGGATTCGCCGCCGACCTTCACGCGGACCGTGGCCTCGGACCAGATCTCGCCGCCATGCCGCTCGACGCTGACCCGGTACCCCTCGACCACGAAGAACTCCTTTCGGTGCCCTAGCATCCGGGCCACGAGCAGCTTGAACGAGGCGTCGGCCGCCTCGTATTCGTACCCGCGGAACTCGCGGTCCTTGAGCTCCTCCACGAGCCCCTTCAGCTCGGGGCTCTTCTCGTCGAGCTCGACCCCGAACTCGCGCGCCTTGAGCACAAGGCTGCTTCGGCCGGCCATGTCCGAAACCAGCACGCGCGTCCTGTTGCCCACGAGGCCCGGGTCGATGTGTTCGTAGCTTCGCGCGACCTTCTGGGCCGCGTTCGCATGCAGGCCCCCCTTGTGGGCGAACGCCGAGCGGCCGACGAAGGGCGCCTTGGGATTGGGGCGGAGGTTGGCGAGCTCGTCGAAGAAGAGCGACAGGTCCCTGAGCTGCGCGAGGTTCGGGCCGCAGCGCAGCCGGCGCTTCATCTTCAGCGCGAGGTTCGGGAGGATGGTGACGAGGTTCGCGTTGCCCACCCGTTCGCCGTAGCCGTTCATCGTCCCCTGGACCAGGGTGGCGCCGGCGTCGATTCCCGTGAGCGACACCGCGACGCCGAGGCCGCTGTCATTGTGGCAGTGGATGCCGACAAGGTCGCCGCCGAAGCGCTTCACGACGTCCGCCGTTATCCGTTGCACCTCGGGGACCAGCTTGCCGCCGTTCGTCTCGCACAGGGACAGGTTTGACGCGCCCCCTAGGGCGGCCGCGTCCAGCGTGCGCAGCGCGTAGTCCGGGTTGTCGATGTAGCCGTCGAAGAAATGCTCGGCGTCGTAGATCACCTCGCGCCCCTGTGCGGTGAGGTAGCGGATGGAATCCTCGATCATCGCGAGGTTCTCCTCCGGCGTCGTCCGCAGGATCTCCTTCACGTGGAGCAGCCAGGTCTTGCCGACCAGCGTGAGGACGGGCATGCCGCTCTCGAGCAGCGTCCGCAGCTGCTGGTCCGTGTCGGCCTTCGACCCGGCCCTGCGGGTCGAGCCGAACGCGGCGAGCCTGGCATGCCTGAGCTTCAGGTTCTTCGCCTCCGCGAAAAACGCGATGTCACGCGGGTTTGAGCCGGGGTAGCCGCCCTCGATGTAGTCCACGCCGAACTGGTCCAGGCGCTCGACGACCAGCAGCTTGTCGGCAACGGAGAAGCTGATCCCCTCCCCCTGCGTTCCATCGCGGAGCGTGGTGTCGTAGATCCTGACGTCGGCGGGGGGCATGGGAGGGCGTCTATACGGCGTGGGCCTCGATGAAGGCACGTATTGCCGCCGGGTCAGCCACAATCTTGCGGCGAACGAGGGGCCGCGCCTTGAGCGCCTCGAGCGACGGGTGGGTCGGCTCGATCCCGATCGCCGCGCGGATCGTCTCGGGAAATTTCGCGGGGTTCGCCGTCGCCAGGACGACGCTTGGCCGCGTGAGGTCAACGTCCTTGAACGCGCATGCGGTGTGGGGATCGACGACGTAGCCGAAGGCGCGGTGGACCTGGCGAATGATCCCGGGGATCTCCGCGTCGGCGCACCGCGAGGAGGTGAATGTGTCCCGGTCAAAGTTCGCAAAGCGGTAGACCCCCTTGCTCGCCATCTCGCGCATCACGGCCTTCACGCGGTCCGCGTTGCAGCCCGAGCTGTAGTAGAGGAACCTCTCGAAGTTGGAGGCGACCTGGATGTCCATCGACGGGGCGAGGCTCGGCCTGACCTCGCCGACGCTGTAGACGCCCGTGGAGAACAGCCGGTGCAGGATGTCGTTCTGGTTCGTCGCCACCCGGAAGCCGCGTATGGGGACGCCCATCTTCTGGAGCATCCAGCCCGCGAGGACATTTCCGAAATTGCCCGTGGGAACGATGAACTCGGCGGCCGCCTGCTGATCCCTGGGGAGCTGCAGCCACGCGTAGAGGTAATAGACGCTCTGGGCGAGCACCCGCGCGATGTTGATCGAGTTCACCGCCGACAGGCGCAGGCGCGTCCGGAAGGCGACGTCGCCAAGGATCTCCTTGAGCACCGCCTGGGCGCCGTCGAAGGACCCGTCCACCGCGAGCGCATGCACATTGGAGGCGCCCGTGCAGGCCATCTGGCGCTCCTGCAGCGCCGAGACCCTCCCGTCGGGATAGAGCATGACGATCACGGAACCGGGACGCCCCATCATGCTGTGGATGGCGGCGGCGCCGGTGTCCCCGGAGGTTGCCCCAAGGACGTTGATCGTCTCGCCCCGGATCGCGCATTGCCTTGCGTACAGGTTGCCGAGGAGCTGGAGCGCGATGTCCTTGAAGGCGAGCGTCGGGCCGTGGAAGAGTTCCATCACGTGGATGCCGGGCGTGAGCTCGAGAACGGGAACGACCTCGCTGCGCTCAAATCCGGAGTAGGACCGCGCCGCCAGTTCCCTGAGCTCGGCGTCGGGTATGTCGGTTGCGAACCTTCGGAGGAAGCGGAAGCAGAGCTCCGCGTAGGGCAGTCCCTTGAAGCCGCCGAGCTCCGGCGCGAGGTCCGGCAGCGTCTCGGGCACGAGGAGTCCGCCGTCGCTCGCGAGACCCTCGGCCACCGCGTCCGAGAAGCCGACCGGAGGCGTTCCCCCGCGTGTCGAGACGTAGCGCATGCGCCCCCGGGACGCTACACCTTGTCGAGACCGAACGCGGCGTGGGCCGCGCGGACGGCCTCGTCGGCGTGGTCGAGGTCCACGACGACCGAAATCTTGATTTCCGAGGTGCTGATCAGGTCGATGTTGATCCCCGCGTCGGCGAGCGCCTGGAAAAGGGTCGCTGCGACGCCGCTGTGGGTCTTCATGCCCACACCCACGACCGACAGCTTTGCAATATGTTCGTGAACAGCCACTTGTCCTCCACCGATGTCATCGAGGACCGGCTCCAGAGCCTTGACGGCCCGCTTGGTGTCGGCCTGCGGGACGGTGAACGTGAGGTTGGCGATGCCATGGCGGCCCACGTTCTGGACAATCATGTCGACGACGACGTTGGCGTCGGCCAGGCCGCGGAACACCTTCGCCGCCGAGCCCGGTTTGTCGAGGATGTTGCTGACGATGACCTTGGCCTGGTCCTTGTCGGCGGCGATGCCGCGGACGACGACCTGTTCCATGTAAGCGACTTCTTCTTTCACGAGGGTCCCTGGATTGTGGTTGAACGAGGAGCGGACTTCAAAAACGACGCCGTACTTCTTTGCGAACTCGACGGAGCGGGACTGCATCACCTTCGATCCCGAGGAGGCGAGCTCGAGCATCTCATCGTACGAGATCTCGGGCAGCTTCCGCGCCGACTTCACGACGCGGGGATCGGCGGTGTATACGCCGTCGACGTCGGTGTAGATCTCGCAGCGGTCGGCCTTGAGCGCCGCGGCCAGCGCGACAGCGGTCAGGTCGGACCCGCCGCGGCCGAGGGTCGTGATCTGGCCCTCCTCGTCGATCCCCTGGAAGCCCGCGACGATGACGACGCGCCCTTCGGTCAGGTCCCTCTCGATGGGCTTGGGGTCGATCGTCTTGATCTTCGCCTGCGTGTGGACCTTGTCCGTGAAGATGCCGGCCTGGGCCCCCGTGTAGCTCACGGCGGGAACGGCTATGCCGTGGAGGGCCATCGCCATCAGCGCGATCGACTCCTGCTCGCCGATGGCCAGCAGCTGGTCCAGCTCCCGCTCGCTGGGCTCGGCGCAGAGGCCCTTCGCGCGGGCGATGAGCTCGTTGGTCACGCCGGCCCGCGCCGAAAGCACCACGACGATCTCGTGACCCTCCTCGCGCGCGGCCTTGATGCGCTCGGCGACCTTCCTGATCCTCTCGACGTCGCCCACCGAGGTTCCGCCATATTTCTGTACGATTCGGGTCATGGTGTGGAAATTCCTCCCGGGTCAGTCTCCCAGGTCCCCGATCCGCAGGTGGAGGGGCGCCTCGCGCACGCTTCCCAGCCGCGCGAGCGCGCGCAGGGCAACATTCATCGCGTGCTCGTCGCTCTCGTGGGTCGTGAGGACGAGCGACGCGGCGCCCTCCCGCTCGGAAGGGCTCTGGATCACGCTCGCGATGCTGATGCGGTTTCGCGCCATAACGGTTGCCACACGCGCGAGCACACCGGGTCGGTCGGCAACCGTCAACCTGACGTAATGGCGCCCGCGGATGCGCTCCAGCGGCGCCATGCGGGCCCGGCTGGGGACGGGCGGCTCGTCGTCGCCCATGAAATGGGCGCCCTTGCCGTGCAGGAGAAGCGCGACCGCGTCCGCTATGTCGCTGATGACGGCGCTCGCGGTGGCATCCTGCCCCGCGCCGCGCCCTATGTAGAGCGTGGTGCCGACGACGTCCCCGGTGACCGAGATCGCGTTGAAGACCCCGCTCACGCGCGCGAGCACGCTGTCCCTGGGAAGGAGCGTCGGGTGAACGCGCACACCGATCTCGTCGGTTGCAAAGTCGCGCGTGATGATGCCAAGGAGCTTGATGCCGTAGCCCAGCGCGTCGGCGTTCTTGAAGTCGGCGGGGGTGATGCGGTCGATCCCCTCGACGATCATCTGCTCCGGGCGCACCCATGTCCCGTGGGCGAGCCACGCGAGGATCGAGGCCTTGTGCGCGGTGTCCCACCCCTCGACGTCCAGCGACTCCTCCTTTTCCGCGTAGCCGAGCCGCTTCGCCTCCTTGAGGACGCTCGCATACGGGGCGTCGAGCTCCTCCATCCTCGTCAGGATGTAGTTGCAGGTGCCGTTCAGGATGCCGTAGATGCGCGGAAACCGGTTGGCGACGAGCCCCTCGCGCACGGCCTTGATGAGGGGAATCCCGCCGGCGACGCTGGCCTCGAACAGGAAATGGCCGCCATGGCGGCGCGCGGCGGCGAAGATCTCCGCGCCGTGGGCGCAGATAAGGGCCTTGTTGGCCGAGACGACGATCTTTCCGCGCGCGAGGGCGGCGAGCGTGACCTCCCTGGCGATCCCCGTGCCGCCGATGAGCTCGCAGACGATCTGGATGGCGGGATCGGTCGCGACCGCCATCGCGTCGCCGGTCAGCTTCGAGGGCGGCACGCTGACCCCGCGGGCCCTGGACGGGTTTCGGACGGCCGCCCGGCGAAGGACGATCCTGGCGCCCAGGCGCGACTCAAGCTCGGGGCGCATCCGCCCAAAGTGCTTCCAGACGCCCTGGCCGACCGTCCCAAGCCCGCACAGCCCTATGCCGATGGTGCGCGCCGCGGTCATGGGGTGGCCGGCGGCGGCCCGTCGGGCTTCTTGCGGTCAAATCGCTTCTCCGTCCCGGTCAGCAGGCGGCGGACGTTGGCCCGGTGGCGCACGACGACGAAGAGGGCGATCAGCACCGTCACCCAGAGCGCGATCCGCCCGCGGCCGAACAGGAGCGCCAGCGCGGGCAGGCTCAGGGCCGCAAGGATGGAGGCCAGGGACACGTAGCGGGTCGTGTAGAAGACGGCCACCCAGATTGCGCCGGAGATGACCGCGACCTGGGGCATGAGCACGAGGAGCCCCCCCGCGGCGGTCGCGACGCCCTTGCCGCCCCGGAAGCGGGTGAAGCACGAGAACGAATGGCCGATGAGGGCGAAGGCGAGCCCCGTGTAGGCCATCACGCCCGCGAGCCTGGATGCCTCGAGGAGGCTGGCAAAGACGGACGGGGCCGCGGCGCCCGGCGGCGGCCCATTCGTGCGGATGACGTAGAGCACCGCCAATATCGGCAGGCCCGCCGCCAGGGCCCCCTTCAGCATGTCGAGGACAAACACCGTGTTTCCCGGTCCCTTGCCGAGCACCCTGCGGACATTGGTCGCTCCCGGGCTCCGGCTGCCGACCTCGAAGATGTTCACCCCGCGCGAGCGCGCCACCAGGTATCCAAAGGGGAGCGAGCCGAGCAGGTACCCGGAAACAGCCGATGCCGAGAGGGGCACGAGCATCTCACGCAGTTCCGCGGCGCTTGGCATAGGGGGTTACAGCTGGACGAACTTCGCCAGCCGGATGGCCTTGTGGCCCTTGAGCTCCCGGCGCGCCGTCTCGCTCGGCTCGCTGTCCAGGTTGATCACCATGAGCGCGGTCTGGCCCGCCTCCTGGCGGCTGAGCGACATGTTGGCGATGTTGACGCCGTCCCCGCCGAGGAGCGTCCCCACGTAGCCGATCATGCCCGGCTCGTCGCTGTTCTCGATGATCAGGAGCTTGCCCGTGGCCGCGACCTCGACGCCGCGCCCGTTGATGGAGACGACGCGCGGGCTGCTCGCCTTGCCGATGAGGGTTCCGGCCACGTTGCGGGCGATGCCGTCCTCCCCGATCGCCTCGACCTGGATCAGCTCGTTGTAGTCGGACTCTCCGGTCGACTTGACGACCTCGCACCGGACGCCCAGCTGCTCGAGCAGGAAGGGGGCGTTGACGAAGTTGACGCTGTCCCCGCTGATCCGACGCAGCCACCCGCGCAGGATCCCGCGGGTGATCGCGTTCGCGTCGAGCTCGACGATCTTTCCCCAGTAGGAGATCCTGAGCATCCCGATCTGCTCCGGGGAGATCTGCTGAAGCAGCGTCCCCAGCTTGGCACCGAGGTCGAGGTACGGCTTGAGCACCTTGAGGGTGGCGGCGTCAAGGGTCGGCATGTTGACGGCATTGCGGATGACGCCTCCGTTGAGAACGTCGGCGATCTGCTCGGCCACCTCGACGCCCACGGCGTCCTGGGCCTCCGCCGTCGACGCGCCGAGATGGGGCGTCAGCGTCACGTTCGGAAGGCTCCTGAGCTCGCTTGCCGCGGCCAGGGGCTCGTCCTCGTACACGTCGAGTCCCGCGGCGGCCACCTGCCCCGTCTTGAGCGCGGCGATGAGCGCCGTCTCCTTGATGATGCCGCCCCGCGCGCAGTTGAAGATCCGGACCCCGCGCCTGCACTTGGCGAGGGCCGCCTCGTCGACCATGTAGCGGGTGTCATCCGTCAGCGGCATGTGGACGGTGATGTAGTCGGACTGCGCCAGGAGCTCGTCCAGCGACACGGAGTCGATCTGCATCCCCTTGGCGCGGCTCGGCGCCAGGTAGGGGTCGAAGGCCACGACCCGCATGCCGAACGCCTGCGCCCGCCGCGCGACCTCGCTCCCTATGCGGCCGAGGCCGATGATCCCCAGGGTCTTCCTGAAGAGCTCGATGCCGGAGAACGTCTTTCTGTCCCACTTGCCGTCGCGCATGGAGGCGGCGGCCTGGGGCACGGGGCGCGCCCCGCACAGCAGGTGGGTGAAGGTGAGCTCGGCGGTGGCGATCGTGTTGCCCGACGGCGTGTTCATGACGATCACGCCGCGCTCGGTCGCCGCGTCGACGTCGACATTGTCCACGCCGACGCCCGCCCTTCCCACCACCTTGAGAAGCGGCGCGGCAGCCATGACCTCGGCGGTGATCCGGGTTTCCGAGCGCACGGCGATGGCGTGCACGTCCTTCACCAGCTCGAGGAGCTTCGCCGGCGAGGAGCCGTATGCCTCAATGACCTCGAGGCCCGGCTGCGCGCGAAGCCAGGCGACCCCCTTCGTTGATATCTTGTCTGCGACGAGTACTTTCATTGGGCAAAATGCGTGTGATCGAAATCCCCTGCGCCGCGCCTAGCAAGGAAAAGCGGCGCCGCGGCCCCATATGAATCGGATGCCCATCGTGTTGGCCCCTCCGGGCACCTGCGCGGCAGGCCTCTGCGGCCGGCCGGCCACGCCCCCGCCGCGTCCAAACCGGGCGCCGTGCCGCCCTTTCCGGCCCCTCAGCGAAGGTGGGCCCAGAGGAACCCGTAGGTGCGCGCCAGGCGCGTGGCGAGCTGCTCGTTGGTGACGCTGCCGTGATGGCCGCCCTCGGTGTTCTCATAGAAGTCCACGCGGTAGCCCATCGCCTCCATCTTGGCGGCCATCTTGCGGGCGTGGCCCGGGTGCACGCGATCATCGCGGGTCGTGCCATAGAACATCACCGGGGGCAGCGTCATGCCCGGCCGCAGCCTTTGATACGGCGAATATTCCCGGATATAGGCCCATTCGGCCGGGATGTCAGGGTCGCCGTACTCGCCCATCCAGCTCGCCCCCGCCAGCAGACGGCTGTAGCGCCGCATGTCGAGGAGCGGGTTTCCGCACACCACGGCCCCGTAAAGCTCGGGATGGCGCAGCATCAGCGAGGCGACCAGCAGGCCGCCGTTGCTGCGCCCCTCGATCCCAAGGTGGGCGGGCGACGTGACGTCCCGCTCAAAAAGGTCCCGGACGACCGCCTCGAAATCCTCGAACGCCCTGTGATGGTTCTCCTTGGTCGCCGCCAGGTGCCAGGAGGGCCCGAATTCGCCGCCGCCGCGGATGTTGGCCAGCACGAATACCCCGCCGCGCTCCAGCCAGAGCTTGCCGTAGGCCCCGTACAGGTCCTCGTAGGAGCCCGAGTAGGCGGGCGTCAGAGCGATCTCGAAGCCGCCGTAGGAAAACATCCACACGGGCGCCGTTCCGTCCCGCTTACGGCCCCTTTCCGCGACGATGAAATAGGGCACCTTTGTCCCGTCCGCCGAGGCCGCCCAGTGCTGCTCCGTCGCGAAGCGATCCCCGTCGAATGCGGGCGACTGCGCCTTGAGCTTCTGCGGCTGGTCGCTGCCGGCGGCAAGGTGGTAGAGCGTAGGCGGCGCGGTGAACGACTCAAACTGAACGAACGCCTCGCCGGTGTCGGGCTCGGCGCTCATGATCGTCAGCGCGCCGTTGTCCGGGAAGGCAATCGGCACCCTGGCCCATCCTTCCCTGCCGGCCACGAAGCGCTGGAAGCGGCCGCGCACGTTGTCGAGCGTGGCGACGTATATCCCCGCGGACGTCACGCCAACCTTTTCCACGACCTCGTGGGCGCCCGGCGCGAGGAGCAGCTCCACGCCCCCCGTGCCGCCGCGCAGGGCCGCAGGGTCGGCCAGCACCAGCGAACCGGCCCTATAGTCTGCGCCGGCGAAGATCCAGTCGGCCTTCAGCCAGATGACGAGCCTCCCGCGAAAGGCGTCCACGACGATCGCGGTCGGCGGCAGGTCGAGCGCGGGAAGCCTGCCGTCGAGGATCTGGAAGAACCGTGATGTCCATGTGGTCAGCTTCTCCGTGAGAATGTCGATGTCTCCCCCGCCGCTGCGCAGCCGCGTCGCCGACGCTCCAACCGAGGCCGCATCGCACCCGTACAGCGTGGTGGCGGCGGCCAGCGGCGTGCCTCGCGACCACCGCTTGGCGAAGCGCGGATAGCCCGACGACGTCAGCGATCCCGGCCCGAAATCGGTCGCGATGTAGAGCGTGTCGGCATCGCGCCAGGCAACCTGCGACTTCGCCGCCGGCACGACGAATCCCCCCTCGACAAAGGCGAGTTTCCCGGCGTCGAACTCGCGGATCTCGGCCGCGTCGCCGCCCCCCGGCGACAGCCTGATGAGGCAGAGCCGGTTCTCCGGCGGCAGCCAGACGGCGCCGCCAAACGTCCACGGCTTGCCTTCCGCCTTCGCGAGGGCGTCGACATCCAGCACGGATTCCCAGTGGACGGGCTCCCGGCTGAACTCCGCCAGCGTCGCCCGCCGGAAAATCCCGCGCGGGTGGTCGCGGTCCTTCCAGAGGTTGTAGAGGTACCCTCCCCGCTGCGTGACCTCGGGGATCCGCGTGGAGGAATCGAGCACCGCCAGGGCGTCCCGGTAGAGGGCGTCATATCCGGGACCGGCGAGCCGCGCTGCCGTCGCCTCGTCCTGCTGCCGTACCCATTCCAGCGCGCGGGGGCTTTCGATGTCCTCGAGCCACAGGTAGGGGTCCGCCTCGGCCGCCGGCTGCTCGGCTGGCGCACCCCGGCCGATGGAAGGCGAGCCGGTCCCGATCGAAAGGAGCAGGGCCGCGAGGATGCCGGACGGGAGTCGTTTTCTCATCGCCGGGCGCACATCGTGAATAATCTCCGCAATGTGGAACGATTCATGGTACGGAGTGTCCGCGATTCCATGTGAAGTCCAAGCCCGAATCGATTGCGGGAGGGCGCGACCTGCGGTTTGACACGCTGCGGGGGCTGTTCCTCATCTGCATGACGGTCAATCACCTCCCGACCGAGATTCGCACGGTGACCGACCAATCGCTCGGGCTCTTCTCCGCGGCCGAGGGCTTCGTGTTCCTCTCGGGCCTGGTCTGCGGGTGGGTCTACACCCGAAAGTTGAGGAACGGCGGACCGCACGGCCTTTGGAATGCCGCGCTGAACCGTGCAAAATCCATCTACACGTGGCACATCGCGTCGTTCGTCGGGGCGCTGATCTGCGTCCTGCTGACGGAGTACGCCTGCGGCTACTGCGCGCAGAGCGCCCCAAGGCTTTTCTTCGAGCACCCTCTCGAGTCGCTCGGGCTGGGGGCCGCGCTCCTCTATCAGCCCGGCCTCCTCGATCTCCTGCCGATGTACTGCGTGTTCGTTCTTCTCCTGCCGATCGTGATAAGCGGCCTCGAGTCCGGGAGGCGATGGCTGGTGCTGTCCGTCAGCGCGGCCGTCTGGCTCGCGGCCCAGGCGGCGCCCGCGGTGGACGGCGCCCCCATCTATCCGATCAACACGGGCTCCTTCAACCTGCTCGCCTGGCAGCTCCTGTTCGTGGCAGGCCTTGCGATAGGCCACGCGCGCGCGAGCGGCCAGCCGCAGGTCTCGCGGCCGAACCGCTGGGTGATGGCCGCGATGGCGGCCCTCGCCGTGTATGGGTTCGGGTTGCGCCAGTTCCAGTGGCCATCCCCCTGGCCCGACCCCATGTTCGGCGTCCTTCTCAACAAGCCCGCGCTCGGGCTGCTCCGCCTGGCCGACTTCGGGGCCGTCGCCTACCTGGTGGCGATCCTCGGCGATCGGTTCCCCGCGGCGCTGGAGGCCAGGCCGCTGGAATTCCTCGGAAGGCATTCGCTCGTCGTGGTCGCGACCCAGAGCGTCGCCGTCATGGCCCTGCTGCAGTATCCTTCGCTGTTTGCGACCCCGACCAGCCGGACCCTTGTCGCGCTGGGGACGGTCGCGCTGGTCTTCGCCGCCGCGGCGGCGCGCCAGGGCGTTGTCCTGCGGCGCGCGCAGGCGGCCCGTCCCCCGGCCACTCCGGTCTCGCCAGCCGCTGGACACCGCCTTAGTCCGTCCGGATGACGCAAACGCGGCTTGGGGAGCAGGTGGGGTTCATCCTGGAGGCCGACAAGCTGAAGGAGGTCTTTCGGCAGACGATCTGCACCCAGAGCCGCCGCCCCGAGAACGACGCCGAGCACTCCTGGCACCTCTGCCTTGCCGCGATCGTCCTGGCCGAGCATGCGAACGAGCCCCGCCTGGACGTGTTGCGGGTCCTCAAGATGCTCATCCTCCATGACCTGGTCGAGATCGACGCGGGCGACACGTTTGCCTACGACACCGCGAGGATGGCCGGCCAGCACGAGCGCGAGGCGCGCGCCGCGGACCGGATATTCGGCATGCTGCCGGCAGACCAGGCCGCCGAATTCAGGGCGCTCTGGGACGAGTTCGAGGACAGGCGGACGCCGGAGTCCCGGTTCGCCGCCGCCATCGACCGATATCAGCCGTGCCTGCTCAACTGCCACACCGGCGGGGCGGCCTGGAAGCGTCACGAGGTCACGGTCGACCGGGTGATCGCGCGCAACTCCCCCATCGCGGAGGGCTCGGCCGCGCTGTGGGACGAGGCCTTCCGGATGATCACGAAGGCCGCGGAATCAGCCGACCTGGATCCGGCGCCTTGAGCCTGCGGGGGGCCGTCGCGCGCCTCAGCTCAGGTCCCTGATCGAGCCGAACTCGGGGTCGAACAGGCGCCGGTAGGTGCGGACGATCGTGCCGTCGGTCAGGCCCGAGAGCCAGTCGCAGATCTGCCGGGCCTTGGCCCGCTGGCCCTTGGCGGCGTCGACGAGGGCCCCGACGGACGGCGGAAGGATCCGCACGACCCGCGGGCCCGGCTCGACGTAGTTTCGCCAGCATGAGTCCCACAGGTCGAACAGAACCTTCCGCGCCTTGTGCTCCATCTGCTGGAGCTGCGGGCTCTCGAAGATGATGTCGTTCGCGAGGCGCTTGTAGAACAGGGCCTGCTGCCGCGCGTCCGATGCGACCACCAGCTCAAACCGGTACCTGTGTGTCTTGCCCGCCATGAAATTGTCGCGCTCCCTGAGGCGGCACGCGGTGATGAAGGCCCCGATGCGGGCCGAGAAGATCCCCGCCAGGCGGTCGGCCCGGATGGCGCCCAGCAGCTCATCCAGGAGGCGCAGGCCCAGCGCGTCCCCGACCCTGCCGTCCGCCCACGCCTCGATCCGGTCGATCGTCAGGAAGCCCGCCTTCACCCCGTCCACGATGTCGTTAAGGGAATAGGCCGCGTCGTCGGCCCAGTCCATGATCTGGCACTCGATGCTCTTGAAGCGATTGAGCCTCTCGCCCGGGCCCAGGGCCCTCGGAGGCGCGGCGCCGCCGAACACGAACCCGCGCACGTCCTCCTGGGTGTCGTAAAGAAAGTGGTTGGCCGGCGGCGCCTTGAACTCGCCGTACAGCGTCTTGTACTTGAGGACCCCGTCCAGGAGCGCCCGGGTCGGCTGCATCCCGCGCACGCCCTGGCTGTCCTGGTACATCGTCTCCACGAGGAGGTGGACGGTCTGCGCGTTGCCCTCGAACCCTCCCCGGCGCGCCATGAGCTCCTGCAGCGTCCGCTCGCCGGAATGCCCGAAGGGCGGATGCCCCATGTCGTGGGCCAGGCAGACCGCCTCGACCAGGTCCGAGTCGATGAAGAAATCGTCCTTGAGCGGGCCCTTCGCGGTCCGCAGGAACTGGCAGATCGAGCGCCCGATCTGCGCAACCTCCATCGAGTGGGTGAGCCGTGTCCGGTAGAAGTCGTACTCCCCGGAAAGGAAGACCTGGGTCTTCGACTGGAGCTTCCGGAAGGCGTGCGCATGGATGATCCTGTCGCGGTCGATCTGGAAGGCGTTTCGGTAGTCCGTCTTGCGGGCGCCGCCGAGGGTCTCGCTGTCGAAGGCTCGGTAGAATCGGTTGGTCATCGGGCGTGCGGCACCAAGAGCACAGTCCCGGCCCGCATGACGCAATACTTGACCGAGCGCGGAGGACGGTCGGTTCGGGGTTGTTAAGCGCGAAGGGAGGGGCAACACTTTCCCCAACCCAATGACACAGCTGACGATGAAGGCCCTTTCGAAGCTCAGGCCCGGCCCCGGCCTTGACCTCACCGAGGTCCCGGTGCCCGTTCCGGGCCCCAACGACGTGCTCATCCGGGTCAAGAAGACGTCGATCTGCGGCACCGACGTGCACATCTACAACTGGGACGACTGGGCGCAGAAGACGATCAAGACCCCCATGGTCATCGGGCACGAGTTTGTCGGCGTGATCGAGGAGGTGGGAGCCTCCGTGCAGCGGTTTCAGAAGGGCGACCTGGTCGACGGCGAAGGGCACATCGTCTGCGGCGTCTGCCGCAACTGCCTCGCCGGCCGCAGGCACCTCTGCAAGGACACGAAGGGGGTCGGCGTCAACCGCAGCGGCGCCTTCGCCGAGTTCCTCTGCATCCCGGCGTCGAACGCCGTGCCGGTCGACCCCGCGATACCGCTCGATGTCCTGTCCTGCTTCGACCCGCTGGGCAACGCGACCCACACCGCGCTCCAGTTCGACCTCGTCGGCGAGGACGTGCTCATCACCGGCGCCGGGCCGATCGGATGCATGGCCGCCGCCATCGCCCGGCACTGCGGCGCGCGCAAGGTGGTCATCACCGACGTCAACCCCGACCGCCTCGCGCTTGGCACCAAGATGGGCGCCACGCGCGGGGTCGACGTTTCCCGGGAGCGCCTGCCCGACGTGCAGGCGGAGCTCGGAATGAAGGAGGGATTCGACGTCGGGCTCGAGATGTCCGGCAATCCCCGCGCGCTGAACGACATGATAGACAACATGGCCCACGGCGGGCGCATCGCGCTGCTCGGGATCATGCCGTCGGCCGCGGCGGTCGACTGGAACAAGGTCGTCTTCAACATGCTCACGATCCGCGGAATCTACGGGCGGGAGATGTACGAGACCTGGTACAAGATGACCGCCATGATCCAGAGCGGGCTCGACATCTCCCCGGTGATCACGCACCGGCTGCCCTATTCCGATTTCCGCGAGGGCTTCGAGCTCATGCGGTCCGGAAAGAGCGGCAAGATCATCCTCAACTGGGACTAGGGCCGCCGCGAAACCACAGAAGCCCATGCCTCCGACCTACAGGGAGCATCTCCTGAAGACGCTAGCCGAGATAGCCTCCCTCGGCCTCACCAAGCGCGAGCGGGTCATCACGACGCCGCAGGGGGCGCGCATCGCCGTGGCGGGCGGCGCCAGCGTCCTCAATTTCTGCGCGAACAACTACCTCGGGCTCGCCGGCCACCCCGACATCATCGGCGCCGCGCACGCGGCGCTCGACCGCTGGGGCTACGGGCTCGCCTCGGTGCGGTTCATCTGCGGGACGCAGGAGATCCACAGGGAGCTCGAGTCGCGCCTGAGCGCCTTTCTCGGGACCGACGAGACCATTCTCTACTCCTCCTGCTTCGATGCCAACGGGGGCGTCTTCGAGACGCTCCTCGGGGAGGAGGACGCCGTCATCAGCGACGAGCTCAACCACGCCTCGATCATCGACGGGATAAGGCTCTGCAAGGCCCGGAGGCACCGCTACCGCAACTGCGACACGGCCGACCTCGAGACGAGGCTGCGCGAGGCCGAGGCGGCCGGCGCCCGCTTCAAGCTCGTCGTCACCGATGGCGTGTTCTCGATGGACGGGTCGATCGCGCCGCTTCGGGAGATCTGCGACATTGCGGCCCGCCACGACGCCATCGTCATGGTCGACGACAGCCATGCGGTGGGGTTCATGGGGCCCGGCGGCCGGGGCTCCCACGAGCATTCCGGCGTGCTGGACCGCGTGGACATCCTGACCGGCACGCTCGGCAAGGCGCTGGGGGGAGCCTCGGGGGGCTACGTGAGCGGCCGCAGGGAGATCATCGACCTCCTTCGCCAGCGCTCCCGCCCCTACCTCTTCTCGAACTCCGTGCCGCCCGCGATCGCCGCGGCCTCGATCGCCTCCATCGACCTCATCACGCGCTCCCCGGAGCTCCGGGACCGGCTGCACCGGAACACGCGGTACTTCCGCGACGGGCTCGCCCGCGCGGGGCTCTCGATCAAGCCGGGCTCGCACCCGATCGTGCCCGTGATGCTTGGCGACGCCTCCCTTGCGCAGCGCTTTGCCGCCCGGATGCTGGAGAAGGGAGTCTATGTCGTGGGATTCTTTTACCCGGTCGTGCCCCACGGGGCGGCCCGCATCCGGACCCAGGTAAGCGCCGCGCATGACGAGCGGGACCTCGACGCGGCGATCAGCGCCTTCGCCGAGACGAAGAAAGAGCTCGCCGCATAGCCGCGCATCGGCACCCATTCCCCCGCCATGCCAAAGGTCTCCGACTCCGCCCTCAGGCGCCTGGAAAAGTGCGCACGATCCGCGTCGGCGCGCGCCTACGCCCCCTACTCGCGCTTCCCGGTGGGAGCCGCCGTTCTCGGCGGCTCGGGAAAGGTCTACGCGGGCTGCAACGTGGAGAACGCGTCCTACGGGCTGTGCAACTGCGCGGAGCGCACGGCCATCTTCTCCGCGGTCGCCGCCGGCGAGCGTTCCATCCGGGCGGTCACCGTGTACACGCCGACCCCGCTGCCGACGGCCCCCTGCGGGGCCTGCCGGCAGGTGATCCACGAGTTCGGGCCCGACGCCCTCGTCATCAGCGTCTGCGACGCCAAGAACCGCGTCGAGACGAGGCTGCCCGCGCTGCTTCCCGGCGCGTTCGGCCCGGGCGACCTGGCCTAGCCGCCCTCGAAGAAGCCGCGCACGGCCGCCTCCACCCCCGAAGCCGGGAAGTCGCGCTCGGTCCGGTCGACCAGGTCCCGCATCTTGACGATTCCCTTGGCGAGCTCGTCCCCGCCGTAGATGAGCGCGATCTTAGCTCCTGAGTCCGCGGCCGCCTTGAACTGCTTCCCGAACCCGAGGTCCCTCATCGGGTAGTCGACCCGGAAGCCGGCCGCCCGCAGCCGGTTGATATCGGCGAAGGCCGCCTTGCGCTCCGCCTCCCCGCCGAGGATGCAGTAGACGTCGGGCGCCTGGGAGACCACGGGGGAGAGCCCCCGCTCCTCGAGCAGGAGGGCGAACGTCATGTCGCCCACGGCGAAGCCCACCGCCGGGAGCTCGGGGCCCCCGAGCCTGCCCACGAGGTCGTCGTAGCGCCCTCCCCCGGCGAGCGCCCTCAGCTCCCCCTTGCGGTCGAAGGCCTCGAAGACGAACCCCGTGTAATAGGCCAGCCCGCGCACGACCCCGAGGTCCACCTGGATGTAGTCGCCCAGGCCCATGGCGCCCAGCCCATCGAGCAATTTTCGCCAGTCGGCGAGCCTGCCGGAAACCGCCGCCGACACGCCCGGTTCCCCAAGCGCTTGCTCGAGCGCGCCGAACGACCGGATGCCGAGGAACCCGAGGACGCGCCTTTTCAGCTCGTCGTCGATCTTGCCAAATGACTCCTCATAGCCCTTGAAGGCGTCGTCGCCGCTCCTCTCGTGCTTATCGACGGCCGCCAGCAGCGATCGTATGCGGGGCTCGTCGAGCCCCAGGGACCCCAGGAACTGAAACCAGAGCATCCGGTCGCTCAGCCTCACGCAGAAGTCCTTGTCGGTCAGTCCGAATGCGCGCATGCACTGCACGAGGAGGGCGATCAGCTCGATCTCCGCCTCGGGGCCCGGCTCCCCGAACACGTCCGCGTTGAGCTGGTAAAAGCACCGGCCCCGTCCCTTCTGCATCCGTTCGTACCGGTAGAACTCGGCGATGCTGAACCACTTGATCGGCCGCTTCAGGGCGTTCGCACGGGCGCCGACCAGTCGGCACACCGACGGGGTCATTTCAGGCCGCAGCGCGACCTCGCGCCCCCCCTTGTCGGTGAAGCCGAAAAGCTGCCCCTCGATCTCGTCGCCCGACTTGGCCCGGTACAGGTCGAGCGGCTCTAGGACCGGCGTGTCGTATTCGGCAAACCCGAATGCCGCCGCGGTCTGCCGCCACAGGCGGAAGATATGGGTTCGCTTCGCGAGGTCCTCGGGGTAAAAGTCGCGAAACCCGGGCAGGGTCTGAAACGTGGCCATCAGGGACGCAGACGTTGAGAAACGTCCGTCGCAGGGCGAACCTAAAGTGGCCCGGCACCGCCCGCCGTCAGAGCAGGGTGGTCAGATCGAGCTTCTTGAGCTGCTGCTTGAGAATCTTGCCGGCCTTGAACTTGACGACGGCCCTCTGCGGAATAATGACTTCCGCTTCGGGCTTGTTCGGATTCCTTCCAACCCTCTGCTTGCGCACCTGCACTTCCAGCACACCAAAGTTTCGCAACTCGACGTTGCGGCCCTCCGATAGCGCTTTCTGGACGATGTCGAGGGTCTGTTGGACCGTGTCGACGATCTGTTTCTGCGGGAATCCGGCCTTCCGGTATATCTCTAGCACGATCTCGCGTTTGGTGAGGTTCGTGGACATGAATTGATCCTTTTGGTGTGAACTTTACTGAAGCGGGTTAAACTATTCGTCTGACATGAATTGCGTCAATACTTATCAAGGGTGACCCATGCCTGATTCTGTTGCCGTAAATTCGATGTTTGGGCGCATCGCCCACCGCTACGACCTTGCCAACCGGGTCCTGAGCGGCGGAATCGACCTCCATTGGCGGTCCCGCCTCGTGGCCGCCGTGCGGCGCGCAAAGCCCCGCAACGTGCTCGACCTTGCGACGGGAAGCGGCGACATTGCCTTTGCCCTGGCGCGCAGGCTGCGCCCGGGCACCCGCGTCTTCGGCCTGGATTTCTGCGAGCCGATGCTCGAGAGGGCCGAAACAAAGAAGGCCGCCAAGCCTTCGCTCTATTCCAACGTGGAGTTCATCCACGGGGACGCGCTCGATATCCCCGTGGAGGACGCGGGCTTCGACGCCGTCACCATCGCCTTCGGGCTGCGCAACATGGCCGACCGCCCGCGCTGCCTGTCCGAGATCCGCCGCGTGCTCAAGCCAGACGGGCGCGTGTTCGTGCTGGAGTTCTCGCAGCCGTGGCGCTGGCTTCGGCCCGCCTATTCCCTTTACCTGCGCCGCGTGGTCCCGCGTCTCGCCGGCATCCTTACCGGGGACCGCCCGGCCTATGAGTACCTGGGCGAAACGATCGCCGCGTTTCCCGGGCGCAAAGCCTTCACGGCCGAGCTCCACAAGGCGGGATTCGACGACGTCACGGCTACGTCGATGACCATGGGCGTCGTCGCCCTCCACATCGCCTTCCGCCAGCCCTCCTTCAGTTAAACGACTTCCCGCATCCGCAAGTCGTGTGCGCGTTGGGATTGCGGATTTCGAAGCCCTTCCCGTGAAGCCCGTCGTCGAAGTCGACCGTCGTGCCGTCGAGATGCTCGAGGCTCTTGGGATCGACGACGATCGCGACGCCCTCGCTCTCGAAGGACGCATCCTCCGGCTTCGAATCGTCGAACGACATCCCGTACTGCATGCCGGAGCATCCGCCGTGCTCGACAAAAAGCCGAAGGCGCCCCGCGGGCGTGGCGGAGCCCGCGCGCATCGAGCGTACTTGGTTCGCGGCCCTCGGTGTCAGCAGGATCATCGCAACACACTATCCCTCGTAAATCCCCTGTCAAACGAGGCCTGAGAGGACCAATGATTTGCGCATGCAGCAGATTTCACGCCGAAGCCCGAATGTTCACTTGCAAGCGGTGAATCCCGACGCTTCGCTTCCCGCTCGGTGCCGTCGATCGCGCAAATTCTCAACGAGCTGAAGTACGAGATGGTCCGCCAGATCGCGGAGGGCGGGATGGGCGTGGTCTATGAGGCGCATCAGCATGGCGCGGGACAGTTCCGAAAGACCGTCGCCGTGAAGCTGATCCGCGAGGAGTACTCCTCGATCCCCGAATTCCAGAAGAATTTCATCGGTGAGGCCAGGCTCGTGGCGGACCTTATCCACACCAACATCGTCCAGACCTACCACCTGGGCCAGATCGGCGGCCAGTACTTCATGGTGATGGAGTATGTCGGCGGCCAGAACATCGAGCAGTTCCTGGAAAGGCACCGCCGCCTGGGCCGCCAGGTGCCGGTGGACCTCGCCGCCTTCATCGTTTCCCGGGTCGCGCGCGGGCTGACCTACGCCCACCAGAAGCGCGACCGCGACGGAAATCACCTCAACATCGTCCACCGCGACATCGGCCCGAAGAACGTGCTCATGGGCTACGAGGGCGACGTGAAGCTGACCGACTTCGGCATAGCGAAGGCCCTCAACCTCATGTACAACGAGGAGGGGAAGGTCATCGCGGGCAAGGACGAGTACCTCTCGCCCGAGCAGGCGAGCTACGCCGTCACCGACGCCCGCGCCGACCTCTTTCCGCTCGGGATCGTGCTTACGGAGCTCCTTCTGGGGAAGAATATCTTCCGGAACGCCGACCGCGCCACGTCACGGAAGAACATCCTGACGATGCCGATCCCGCGCTTCTCCACGCTCAGGCCCGACATCGACGAAAGGCTCGAGGCGATCATACAGAAGGCGCTCCAGCGCGACCGCGAGCTGCGCTACCAGTCGGCGGCCGACGTGCTCAACGACCTGGAGATCTACCTCTACAGCCACGGCTACGGACCCACGAACGAGAAGCTGGGCACGTACCTGCGCGACATTTTCGGCGTCCGCGACCGCCAGCCCCCGGTCGTGGCCACGTCCATGCCCCGCCCTCCGGATCCATGAGGCCTACACCGCCTCAAAGCCGATGAGCGCCGGGGGTTACAGCCAGGATCTGCGCCAGCGGCAGACGCAGTCGCTCGTGCTGGCGCCGCAGCTGCGCCAGTCGCTCAAGATCCTCCAGGTCGCGGCGCTCGACCTGCGCTCGGTCATCCAGGAGGAGCTCCAGTCGAACCCGACCCTGGAGGAGCTGCCCATGGAGGGCATGAGCGCGGAGAAGGAGAGCCCCGACAACGGCGAGTCGGACGCGAACGGGGACGACTCGGCCGCGGGCGCCGACGGCACCCCGGACCCGGCCGCGGAGCCGAAGCGCGAGGAGATGGACTTCTCAAAGGAGTTCGAGATCCTCGGGAAGATCGACGACGACTGGCGCGACTACATGGCGAACGCCGGGGGGACCCAGTCCTACACGTCGGCCGATGCCGAGCGCCGCCAGCACTTCTTCGACTCGGTCGCGACGGAGACCTCCCTCCAGGAGCACCTGATGCGGCAGGCCGAGATGGCCGACCTTTCCCCAAAGGCGATGGCCGCGATGCAGCATCTCGTGGGCAGCCTGGATGACCGCGGCTTCCTTACGGTCACGGCGCCCGACGTGGCGCTCCAGACAGGCCTGCCCCTGGAAGCCGTCCAGGAGGCGGTGGCCGCCCTGAAGGCCTTCGACCCGCCGGGCATCGGCGCGCAGAACCTTGCGGAGTGCCTGCTCGCGCAGCTCACGGCCAAGGGCAGGCGCGAGTCCCTCGCCGCGCGCATCATCCGCGACCACTTCGAGCTCCTCACGCGGCGCCGGATCCCCGAGCTCTCGCGCAAGCTCGGCGCCGCCTCCGACGACGTGCAGCTCGCCATCGAGGAGATCGGCAAGCTCGACCCGGCGCCGGGCCGCCGGTTCGCCGAGGACCAGAACCGCGTGGTCGTGCCGGATGTCATCGTCGAGCACGACGGCAACGAGTGGAAGATCCACCTCAACAACGACTACATACCAAGGCTCAGGATTTCGAGCACCTACCGAGACCTGATCGCCAAGGGGGCGCTCTCGAAGGGCGAGCGCGACTACCTGAAGGACCGGATGCGCGCGGGCAAGTTCCTGATCGACTCGATCGAGCAGCGCCAGCGGACGATTGAGCGGATCACCCGCGAGATCCTGAAGGCGCAGATGCCGTTCTTCGAGCACGGCGTCTCCATGCTGAAGCCGCTCACGATGACCCAGATCGCGGACGTGGTGGGAGTGCACGAGACGACCGTCAGCCGGGCGATCGCGAACAAGTACATCCGCACCCCGCACGGGGTCTTCGAGTTCAAGTACTTCTTCACGCCCGGCTACCAGAACGACAACGGCGCCTCCGTCTCCAACACGAGCGTGAAGGAGATGATCGCGGACCTGGTGGCCCTCGAGGACAAGGCCGCGCCCTGCAGCGACCAGGAGCTCGTGAGCAAGCTTCAGGAAAAGGGCATCAACATCGCGCGCCGCACGGTCGCGAAGTACCGCGAGGAGATGGGAATCCTGCCCAGCAACCTGCGCCGCAACTACAAGTAGGCGCCCGGATCGACCCGGAGCGCGCTGCCCGAATGGCCGGCGGCGTCGGCCGCGTCCGTCCATGCCGCAAACGCGACCATGCCGGCGTTGTCGCCGGTGTGGGGCGGGTCCGCGGCGAGGAACTCGGCGCCACCCTGGCGCGCCACCGCCCCGATCGCGGACCGCAGGCCGCCGTTGTTCGCGACGCCGCCGGAGAGCCCCACGCTCCGGAAGCCCCCCCGGGCGAGCGCCGCCCCGGCGTTGTGCGCAAGGGCGCCGATGACGGCCGCCTCGTAGCTCGCGCACAGGTCGGGAAGCGCCGCGCGCACGGCGGATTCCGACATCGCCTGCACGCGGTACCGGAGGCTCGTCTTCAGGCCCGAGAAGCTGAAGTCCAGGTCGTCCCGTTTTCCGACGCCCCGCGGGAAATCGAACGCGTCGGGGCGCCCGGCGCGCGCGAGGCGCTCGATCGCGGGGCCGCCCGGGTAGCCGAGCCCGAGGAGCTTCGCGCCCTTGTCGAGCGCCTCGCCAGCCGCGTCGTCGCGCGTCGACGAGATTCCCTGGATCGCGCGTTCGGCCGATATCGAGAAAAGCAGCGTGTTGCCCCCGGAGACGATGAGCCCGAGGTGCGGCAGGAGCGCGGACAGCCGCTCCTCGAACCCGCGTCCCGACTTCGCGTGGACCCCGATGAACGGGGACCAGGCGTGGGCCCGGAGGTGGTTCACGCCGACGACCGGGATCCGCAGGTAGGCCGCGACCGCCTTGGCCGCGGCGGCTCCCATCGCGAGGCAGGCGGCAAGGCCGGGCCCGCGCGTCACGGCGACCTGCGTGACCCTCCCCCACTCGGCGCTGTCCCGGGCCCGCTCGAGGAGCGGGCCGAAATGCTTCAGGTGCTCGCGGGTGGCGATGTCCGGGACCACGCCGCCGTGCTCCGAGTGGAGCTCGATCTGGCTGTGGACCCATTCATGGGCGATGCCGGATCCCGGGTCGAAGATCGCAAGGGCGGTCTCGTCGCAGGAGCTCTCCAGGGCGAGAATCACTTGTCGTACAGCCGGACCGTCCGGAGCACGTCGAGCGCCGCATCCAGCTGCCTGTCCTCCAGCGGGGCATATCCGAACCTCTCCTTGAAGTCCGCGGGATCGCTGATGTCCGGCCGGGAGGCCTGCATCTCAAGCTTCCGGTCCTCGTCGGGGTTCATGACGACCTCCACCTGCGGCGCGATGCCCTTGGCGTGTATCATGACGCCGCTCGGCGTGAAGTAGTGCGCGGTGGTGAGCCGCAGCCCCTCGCCGTTCTTCAGCTTGAAGATCGACTGGACCGAGCCCTTGCCGAAGGAGCGCTCGCCGACGATGACCGCGCGGCCCGTGTCCTTGAGGGCGCCGGCGACGATCTCCGCGGCGCTCGCCGTGTCCGCGTTGATGAGGACGGCGACGGGTATCTTCAGGGGGTCCCCCTCGGTTTCCGAAAGGTAGCTGTCGCGGTCGGCCGGATGGCGGCCCTGCGTGTAGACGATGAGCTCACCCTTCTTGAAAAAGGGCTCGGCGACCTCCACGGCGGCGTCCAGGAGTCCCCCTGGATTGTTCCTCAGGTCGACCACGAGGGAGTCGATCCCCTTCTTGAGGAGCTGATTGAGCGCGTCGTCGAACTGCTCGCCCGTGTGCTCCGAAAAATCCCTGATCTGGATGTAGCCGATCGTGCCGTCGATCACTCGGGTTCCCCTGACGCTCTGGATCTTGATGACCTCGCGCACGAGGTCCAGGTCCAGCCGGCGCCCGTTTCCGGGCCGCACGAGCCCGAGCCGCACGTGCGTTCGGGGCTTCCCCCTGAGCCGGTTTACGACGGTTTCCATCGGAACCTCGTGGTCCACCGGCTTGCCGTCGATGCTGGTGATCTCGTCGCCGGCGAGTATGCCGGCCTTGTAGCCGGGCGAGCCGGCCATCGGGTCCACGACGGCGAAGGCTCCGTTGTGCATCTCGACCTCGACCCCGATCCCGCCGTATTCGCCGTCGAGGTCCTCCTCGAGCTCCTCGTTGTCCTTGGACTCGAGGTACTCGGAATGCGGGTCGAGAGAGTCGACCATGCCGTGGATGGAGAGGCGGGCGAGCGCGTCATAGCTCGCCGCTCCCGGATCGACATAGTTCTCGTTCACAATCTTGAGCACGTCGCGGACGTAGCTGGCGGAACGGTCGAGGTCGCGGTTCGGGAGAAGGCTCCACGCCCCCGCCATCCTGAGCGCGCTCAGGCACGCGCCAAACCCGAGGAGCGCGGCCCCCGTCAGGACCAGAATCCGTTTGAGCATGGAGGGAAGTGTGTCCATCCGCTTTGCTTTGTAAATGCAGCCTTCACCTTCGCAATCGGCGGATCCCGCGATCCTCGGGGCCCTGCGCGCCCGCGCGGGCGGGTCCGAAAGCCTGGGTTTTGCCGATTTCATGGAGGTCGTGCTCTACCAGCCGGGCGTCGGTTACTACCGCCGGGACGGACCGAGGATCGGCTACGGGCCCGGGACGGACTTCCTTACGGCGACGGCGTCCGCCCCCCTCTTTGGCCGGCTCGTGGCCGCGGCCTGCTCCCGGCTGCTCGGACCCTGCGTCGCGGAGGCGCAGTTCGTGGAGATCGGCTCCGAGCGGGGCACGGGAGTCCTGGGCGGCACCCCGCACCCGTTCAGGTTGGCCCGGGTGATCGGGATCGGCGAGCCCCTGCGGATCGAGGGGCCGTCGGTCGTGTTCTCGAACGAGCTCTTCGATGCGCAGCCGTTCCGCCGCTTCCGCTTCAGGGACGGGGGATGGCGCGAGCTCGGCGTCTCGTTCGGGGACGGGGTCCTCGCGGAGGTCGAGATCCCGCCGGAAGGACGCGTCCCCGCACAACTCCCTGGGGCCGCGCCGGAAGGCTATGTGATCGATGCCCCGCTCGCATCCGCGGCGCTTGCCCGCCGCATCGCGGAGCAGCCGTGGTCGGGCCTGTTTCTCGCCTTCGACTACGGAAAATCCTGGGAGGAGATCGCGTTCGAGACCCCTTCCGGCACGGCCCGGGCCTATCGGAACCATTCGCAGGCGAACGGGCTGCTTGAATTCCCAGGGCGGCAGGACCTCACCTGCCACGTCTGCTGGGACTGGCTCTCGGACGCGCTTCGAGGCCTGGGGTTCGCCGACCCGCGGGTGGAATCCCAAGAGGCGTTCTTCACCCGCAACGCCGGGGAGTTCATAGCCGGCTTGGCCGCCTCGGAGGCCGGCAGGATGAGCCGCGAGAAGCTCTCGCTCCTCCAGCTTCTCCATCCGGCGAACATGGGGCAGAAGTTCCAGGTCCTCTGGGCGATGCGGCAGACCGGCGGCCCGAGGGCGGTCGGATAATATTCACCTTGCGTAGCGATTGCGCGGAACGCTAACGTCTTCCCTTTAACTCATCGCATCCCACCATGGCCAAAGTCTGCGTAATCACAGGTCGTCGCCCCGTCAAGGGGAGCATCATCAACCGCAAGGGCCAGACAAAGAAGAGCGGCGGCATCGGCACGCACGTGACGAGCATCACGAAGCGCAAATTCCGGCCGAATCTCCAGCGGGTGCGCATCCGGATGCCCAACGGCGGCACGAAGCGGGTCTGGGTTTCGGTCAAGGCGCTCAAGGCTGGCTTGGTCCAGAAGGCCTGAGCGGGCTTAAGTATTTATCCCCGAATCAGTTCGGAGGATTAACGGGGTGAATCTCGCCCGACCACAGGCGGCGCGAGATGGGGTCCCTGGGCCGCGGAATCCGGCTCATGTCAAATCCGCGAGCCTCGACGTAGTCCATCCCATGGTGATAGGCGGCGAAAAGGAGCGGGTAGGAGAACACCCCCTTCGCCGCGAGGGCCCGCTTGGTCGAGGCCAGCCTGTCCATCCCGACCGCCAGATTGGTGCGCCAGTCCCATACGCCGGTATCGTAGGGAATATCCGACACAGCCCTCCACGCCTGGGGCTTGATCTGCATGAGCCCGCGCGCCTCGCCGCGCCTGGCGTGCGGGTCAAAATTGGACTCGAGGGCGACGATCGCGTAGACGAACAGAGGATCGATCCCCCGCATGGCCGCCATCGGCTGGATGGCCTCCCAAATCTGGCGCCGCTCGGCCAGCCCCCTCGGAGAGTCGCCCGGTCCGTCGGCCGCATGCGGGGCGCACCCGGAAAGAACCAGGAGGGCGGCAACCGGCGCGTACCTCACAACGCGCGAAAGATCACGGAGGCATTCTGGCCTCCGAACCCGAGGTTGTTGCTCAGGACCGTCCGGACCTTCGCGGCGCGTGCGGCGTTCGGAACGTAGTCGAGGTCGCAGTCCGGGTCCGGGTCCTCGAGGTTCATGGTCGGCGCGATGACGCCCTGCTGGATCGTCTTCACGCAGATCACCGACTCGATGCCTCCTGCGGCGCCGAGAAGGTGCCCGGTCATGGACTTGGTCGAGCTTATCGGAACCTTGCGCGCGTGGTCGCCGAAGACCTGCTTGATCGAGAGGGTCTCGTACTTGTCATTGTACGGGGTCGATGTCCCGTGCGCGTTGATGTAATCCACGCTCTCGGGGGCGGCGCCCGCGCTCGCCAGCGCGCGGCGCATCGCCATCGACAGGCCCTTGCCGTCGGGGTCCGGCTGCGTGATGTGGAAGGCGTCGCATGTCGCCGCGTAGCCCGCGAGCTCGCAGTAGATCCTGGCGCCCCGCGCCCGGGCGTGCTCAAGCGATTCCAGGACCAGGATCCCGGCCCCCTCGCCCATGATGAATCCGTCGCGGTTGCGGTCGAACGGCCTGCTTGCGCGCCGCGGCTCGTCGTTGCGCGTGCTCATCGCCTTCATCGAGCAGAATGAGGCGTACGCAAACGGCGTTATGGCGGCCTCGCTTCCGCCCGCCACCATCACGTCGGCGTCGCCGCGCCGGATGGCGTGCGCGGCCTCGCCCAGCGAATGGGTGCCCGTTGCGCAGGCGGAGACCATCCCGAAGTTCGGGCCGCGGGCCCCGTACTCGATCGCGACCAGGCCCGAGCACATGTTCCCGATGAGCGAGGGGATCGTGAACGGGGAGACCTTGCGGGGGCCGCGCTCGTAAAGGATGCGCAGCTGCGTCTCATACGTATGCATCCCGCCGATACCCGACCCGATGATGACGCCCACCTTGTCGACGTCCTCCCTCGCCATGTCGATCCCGGAGTCCGCCACCGCCTGCTTCGCCGCCACGAAGCCAAAATGGGTGTACCGGTCGTTGCGCCGCGCCTCCTTGGGGTCCATGAGCAGGTTGACATCCCAATTGCGGACCTCGGCGCCGATCTGGCAGGCGAACTTCTCGGGGTCGAAAAGCGTCACGCGGTCGATCCCTATCCTGCCGGCGACAAGCCCGGACCAGAACGAGCCGACGTCATGTCCTATCGATGTGACGACCCCCAGGCCGGTCACCACGACGCGACGCGAGGACAATCCGTGTTTCATTGATCCCAGGGGCCGGCGCCGGCCCCTCTCCAGCGTGGGAAACGTGCGGAACGCCGGTGTGCCGTCAATGGCGGCTCAGCTCTGGCCGGCCTTGCTTTTGATGTAGTCGATGACCTGGCCGACGGTCTGCAGTTTTTCTGCGTCGGCTTCCGGAATCTCCCCCTTGATCTCGTCCTTGAACTCCTCCTCAAAAGCCATGATCAGCTCGACCGTGTCGAGCGAGTCCGCGCCAAGATCATCAAGAAAAGAGGCGGTCGGTGTGATCTGCTCCTCATTGACGTTGAGCTGGTTCACAATGATCTCTTTGACGCGCTGGTCTATGGTTTTTTGGTCAGCCATTTGGGGATAATTCGGTCAACGCAGGCTTCACATTGCCATGCCGCCGTCAACGGTAAAAACTTGGCCCGTTATATACCCGGCTTCCTCGGAGCAGAGGTACGCGCACATGCTCGAAATGTCCGCCGCCTCGCCGAAGCGCCTCAAGGGCACGGCCTCAAGAATTCTCGCCGCCAATTCGGGTTTTCCGACGAACTCCGTCGTCATGTCGGTCTTGATGAAGCCGGGGGCCACCGCGTTGACGGTTACGCCGCGCGAGGCGAATTCGCGGGCAAGTGTCTTGGTGAGCCCTATCATGCCCGCCTTGGCCGCCGAATAGTTGGCCTGGCCGGCGTTCCCCACGATCCCGCTGACGGACGTGATGTTGACGATGCGCCCCCAGCGGGCCCGGGTCATCGGCCGCGCGAGGTGCTTCGTCCAGTGGAAGCAGCTGGTCAGGTTGGTCGCGATGACGTCGTTCCAATCGGCGTCGCTCATCCGGAAGAGCAATCCGTCGCGCGTGATCCCGGCGTTGTTGACCAGGATGTCGATCAGGGGGATCTCCTGGAGAAGGGCCTCGGCCGCCTTGGCGATCGCGGCCCCGTCCGACACGTCGACGGCAAGCGCCCTCGCCTTGCCTCCCGCCTGCGTGATCACCGCGGCGGCCGCGCCGCACGAGTCGGCGGATTTCGAGACACAGACGACGGTCACTCCCTCGCGGGCCAGGGTTTCTGCAATCGCCTTGCCTATTCCGCGGCCAGCGCCCGTTACGAGCGCCGTGCGGTTCTTGAATGTGAGCATGGTTGTGACAGGCCTTCAGTAGACGTCGCGCTGGTAGCGCTTGTCCTTCTTCATAAGCTTAACGTAGTCAATGGCCTCAGCGGGGGTCATGCCGCTTTGTTCGGCGATCACGTCATGCAGGGCGATATCGACGTCCTTTGCCATCCGTTTTGCGTCGCCGCACACGTAGAAGAAGGCCCCGCCCTTTATCCAGGTCCAGAGATCCGCGGCGTTCTCGCGCATCCGGTCCTGGACGTAAATCTTGTTCAGCTGGTCGCGGGAGAACGCGGTGTGAAGCTGCGTGAGGCTTCCGGCGGCGCTCCATCGGTTCCAATCCTCCTCATAGAGGAAATCGGTCGCCCGCTTCTGGTCGCCGAAGAACAGCCAGTTCCGGCCCTTTGCGCCGGTGGCGACGCGGTCCTGGAGGAAGGCGCGGAACGGCGCGATGCCGGTGCCTGGCCCGACCATGATCGCGTCCTTCGACCCGTCCTCGGGCGGCCCAAAATGGGAGTGGGACACGAAGACCGGGACCGGGCTTGATCCGACCGTGACGCGATCGGCGAGGTACGTCGTGCAGACGCCCACCCGTTCGCGGCGGTTTGTCGTGAAGCGCACGACGGCGACCGTCAGGTGGATCTCGAGCGGATGCATGCGCGGGGAGGATGCGATCGAATACAGGCGGGGCATCAGCTTGCGCATGTGCTCCACGAGCTCCTGGGGCTTGAGGCTCGCGCTCGGGAACTCGGAGAGGACGTCTATGAACTCGCGATCGTCAAGCCACGCGGCCAGGACTTCCTTTGACTCAGGGGCAAGAAGCCCCGCCAATTTCGCCCTTTCAGCGGGATCGGAGGCCCTGGCCGACATCGTCTCCAGAATGCGCTTGGTGGGCCCGGCGAGAGCCAGCTTCGAGAACAGCGCCTCGCGCAGGGAGATGGGCTCCGCGGCCTTTGGAAGCATCACCGGCTCGTCCCCAGACGCCCCAAGCGTCGCCACGATGGCGTCCGCTTCCTCGGGGCGGTTCGAAGGGAAAACGCCCAGCGAGTCCCCCGCCTTGTAGTGAAGGCCGCTGCCGGCGATGCTGACAACGATGTGGCGGGTCTCCTTCGCCGAGCCCGGTCCGTTCAGGACGCGGTTTTCGACGACCCTTGCCGGGAACGGAGTGTCCTTCGAATAGGCTGAGGGGGAATCGGGATCGGACATGGAAATGGGGCTGCAGTAAAATGGCTGCCCTGCGAACCTTGCAAGCCGCTTCAAGGGAGATCGCCCCGGAAATCACCGAAGTTCCGGTGCCTGCGGGGGTAGATCGGAGGATCCGAAAGGGCGCCGGTTTGCCATTTCGCACCCCATGGAGACGATGAGGCCTGCCTCGGCAGTATCACCATGGAACCCACCTTGAAGCTCACCGGCATCCATCATCTCACGGCAGTGACGGCCACCGCCTCCCAAAACCATGCCTTTTACACCCAAGTCCTCGGGATGCGCATGGTGAAGAAGACGGTCAACCAGGACGACGTCTCGGCATACCACCTGTTTTACGCCGACGGGAACGCGACGCCCGGCACCGACATCACCTTCTTTGACTGGCCCGCGCCCCCCGAGCGCCGGGGCACGCGCAGCCTCGTGCAGACCGGGCTCAGGGTCGGGAGCCAGGCCAGCCTCGAATGGTGGCAGACGCATTTCGTGCAGAAGGGAGTCCGCCACTCCGGCATCGTGAGGCGCGACGGCCGCGGCACGCTTGATTTTGAGGACCCGGAGGGGCAGCGCCTCAGCCTTGTGGAGGACGGCGGGATCGGAGAAGCCCATCCCTGGGACAAGAGCCGCGTGCCTGGCATGCACCAGATACGCGGCCTGGGGCCGATCCGCATGAGCGTGCCGGAACTCAAGGACACCGACCGCGTCCTGACCGGCGTCCTCGGGATGGAGCCGGTGCGAAGCTATCCGTCCGCTGGCGACCGCGGACCCACCGTTCACGTCTACCGCATGGGGGCCGGGGGCCCCGCCGCGGAGCTGCATGTCGCCGTCGAGCCGAATCTGCCTCCCGCGCGCACGGGCGCCGGCGGCGTGCATCACGTGGCTTTCCGCACCCCGGACGACGACGAATACTTCAAATGGGCGGAGCGGCTCGAGCGGATGGGAATGCCCACGAGCGGGCCGGTCGACCGCTATTATTTCCGCAGCCTCTATTTTCGCGAGCCGAACGGGATCCTGTTCGAGATTGCGACCGACGGGCCGGGCTTCGCCACCGACGAGCCCCTTGACAGCCTCGGCGAGCGCCTCGCGCTGCCGCCCTTCCTGGAACCGCGGCGAAGGGAGATCGAGGCGGGGCTGAAGCCGCTGTAGCCCCGGACAAGGGCGCGGCGCCGCCTCCGCGCGGCCTTTGCGTTTGCCATGCCTTGCGTCCCGGGCGAGCATGATCCCTCAAATTGAAGGACAACTCCTTCCACCAGGGGCCGGGCGATGATGCTGTTCGCCTGCAGAAATTCATAGCCGACGCGGGCATCTGCTCCAGGCGGGCGGCGGAGGCGCTGATCGCCGGCGGGGAGGTCTGGGTAAACGGGGCGCGGGCGGTAGCCGGGCTCAAGGTGATACCCGGGGCCGACAAGGTCACGGTGAGCGGGAGGATTGTCCGCACGCAGGCGCAGCCAAGGATCACGCTGGCCGTCAACAAGCCCAGGGGCCTGGTCTGCTCGAACGACGACCCGCACAATCCCGACACCGTGTTCATGCTCCTTCCCCGGGAATACTCCCGCTTCCGGTTCTTTTGCGCCGGACGCCTGGACAAGGACAGCGAGGGCCTCGTCATCCTGACAACCGACGGCGACCTGGCGCACCGGCTGATGCACCCGTCGAGCGAGGTCGTGAAGCGCTATTTCGTGTCGCTCAAGAAGCCTTTCCCGTCCTCGCGGCTCCCGAGGCTCGTGAGGGGCCTCACGTTCGAGGGGGAACGCCTCAAGGTGGAGCGCGCGGCGCTCGTGAACCCCAGGCCCGATGGCAGCAGCTGCGACCTCGACATCCACATGCACCATGGAAAGAAGCGCGAGATCCGGCTTCTTTTCTCGGCGCTCGGATGGATCGTCCAGCGCCTGCGCCGCTACCAGATAGGCGAGGTGCGGCTCAAGGGAATCCCGTTGCGCGGGGCGAAACATCTTGCTTCAAATGAGATCGAGAAGCTTTTCCGGTCACCCCGGACTCCGAACGCCGAGCTGCAGGCGACCGCTCCAATTGACACCTCCCATGAAGATTAAAACCATCCTTACCGCCGCGGGCCTGGCCTGGTGCGCGTCCCTCGAGGCCGCGACGCTCAGCGTCTCCACGGCGGTCCAGACCCAGCCGGACCCTGCCTCGCCCGTCATCACGGTGCTCAAGGCGGGCTCGGATCAGCCCGCGCCCTCGGACAAGGCCGGGCCGCCGCCGGCCGGATGGATGGCGGTCGAGGTCTCCGGCCCTTTCGAGTGCTACGTCCGGAACAGGGACCTTTCGAAGCAGCTTGATGTGATCCCGGGCGCCTCCATCTATCTTGTCCCGAAGGACGGCTCCGGGGTCCTCGCGGTGTTCGCAAAGGGCGACAAGGCCGAGATAACCGGCCTGCATGGCGGCTGGACCCAGCTGCGCCTCGAGAAAACCCTGGTCGGCTACATCCGGACGGGCCCTCCGGAGCCCGTGGCCGCCGCGATGACCCCGGCGATTCCCGCCGCCTCCGCCCCCCCCTCGGCCCCGCTGGCCGCGCCCGCGGCGGCGGTTGCCGCCGGGGCCCCCGCCCCCTCCGCGCTGGATGAGGGCGTTTCGCTCTCGCGCCTGTTCGAGGGCACGCTGGGCTCCACCAAGAGCCTGCTCTCTGCGCGGCGTCCCTATGACTGGCAGCTCGTCGATTCCTCGGGGAATCGGATCGCGTACGTCGATCTCTCGAAGCTCCTCCTCACGGACCAGATCGGGAATTACGCCGGCCACGCCGTCGTGGTCCTGGGCTCGATGAAGCCCGTCAAGGAGAGCAACGACCTCGTGATCGAAGTCGAGGGATTCCGGCTCAAGTAGATGGAGGTCATCGACGGAAACCGGATCGCCGCCGCCCTGATTGCCGAGCTGAAGGCCGAGGTCGCCGCGATCACGGGCCGGAAGCCCTGCATCGCGCTTGTCCGGGTCGGGGATGATCCCGCGTCCGTATCCTATGTGAAGAAGAAGGGCCAGACGGCCGCCGAGATCGGGATAGAGAGCCGCATCCTCCTGCCGCCGGCCGCCATCGGCCAGGCCGCCCTGGAGAGGCTCGTCGAGAGCCTGAACGGCGATGCCGGCGTCGACGGGATCCTCGTCCAGTCGCCCCTGCCGGGCGGCCTCGACGAGCGGGCCGTCTTCGGCCGGATCGCCCCGGAGAAGGACGTGGACGGCTTCCATCCCGTCAACCTGGGGAAGGTCGTCCAGGGCGACGAGTCGGGGTTTTCTCCGTGCACGCCCGCGGGGATCATGGAGCTCCTCGCCCGCAGCGCGGTGAACCTCGAGGGAAAGCACGTCGTCGTCCTCGGCCGGTCCCTGATCGTCGGGAGGCCCGCCGCGCTCCTCGCCCTCCAGAACAGGGCGGGCGCGAACGCGACCGTGACGGTCTGCCACTCCCGGACTTTGGACCTGCCGTCCCTCGCGAGGCAGGCCGACGTGCTGATAGCGGCGATCGGGCGGCCCGGGTTCGTGACGGCCGACTTGGTGAAGCCCGGCGCCGTGGTGATCGACGTCGGAATCAACCGCGTCGCCGACCCCGCGAGGAAGTCCGGCCACCGGCTCGTCGGCGACGTCGACTTCCCGTCCGTCTCCCCGATCGCCTCCATGATCACGCCGGTGCCGGGAGGCGTCGGGCCCATGACGGTCGCCATGCTCATGAGGAACACCGTCAAGGCATTCCGTCTCCGCAGGGGAGGCTGACTCGGTCGCGCGTTGGCTTGCGCCCACGGGTCCCCCGGCCCCATTCTCGGCTCCCACAAGAGCCACCATGCCCATCGCTAAAATATTGGTTGTCGATGACCAGCCGATCAACGTCCAGTTGCTCAAGCGCAAGCTGGAACGGGAGAAGCTGGACGTCCTGACCGCCAACAACGGGCTGGAGGCGCTCGAGCAGGTGAGGGTCCACAAGCCCGACCTGATCCTCCTGGACCTGATGATGCCCGACATGGACGGCATCGAGGTGTGCCAGCGACTCCAGGCAAGCAGCGAGACGCGATCGATCCCCGTCATCTTCGTGACCGCGCGCTCGACGAAGGAGAGCAAGCTGGAGGGCCTGAACGTGGGGGCTGTCGACTACATCACCAAGCCGATAGACCTCGACGAGACGGTCGCGCGGGTGCACACGCAGCTCAGGTTTGCGGCCATCAACCGGGAGAACCTCGAGCTCCAGCGGCGGCTCGAGGAGTCCCGCCGCGCCGCGACGATCGGCGCCGTCGCGCAGGGGATCGCCCACAACCTCAACAATCTCCTCGGGGTCGTCATCGGCTACCTCGACCTCATCAAGATCGGATACGACAAGCCGTCGGCGGTGAAGAAGAACGCGCAGAACCTTGACGACGCGATCCAGCGGATCGTCGGCATCGTCCGCCAGCTGAGCACGCTCGTCGTGAAGTCGCGCCCCGAGCTCACCCGGGTCGCGATCACCCGGGTGATCGAGGGCGGCGTCCGGCGCTTTCACTCCGACTACAAGCTCTCGGCGCCCGTCGAGGTCGACAACCCGCTGGGCGACCTCGAGATCGACACCAACATCGAGACCCTGGAGGAGGTGCTTTCCAAGGTGCTGATCAACGCGTGGGAGTCCTACCACGACGCGCCCCCCGCCAAGCGGGCCATCTCCATACGCACGCGGCTGGTCGAGAAGCCGAGGGGCGAAAAGACGCTCGAGATGCGCGTCGATGACGGCGGGGACGGCATAGCCGACGAGATCCGCGACCGGATGTTCGAGCCCTTCGTGAGCTCCAAGCGCACCGTCGGCGTCGGGATGGGCCTCACGGTCGCGCGGCACTCGCTGCGCAGCCTGAGCGGCGAGGTCACGCTGAGCGCAAGGCCCGGTGGCGGCGCAAGCGCGATCCTCCTGCATCCGGTTCGGGACCCCCGCCAGAAGGACCGCCAGCAGGAGGAGAACGGCTAGTCCGCGCCGCCGCGAGATCCTCGATGGAAACCATCGCATTCCTGGGGGCGGGCAACATGGCCGCCGCAATGGTCGAGGGCCTCATCGCCAAGGGAGCCTATCCGCCCGGAAACATCGCCTGCCTGGGCGGCTCGGGCGCGACGGCCCCCGAGCTCGCCTCCCGCACCGGCATCCGCCTCGCCCGCTCGCTCGACGAGCTCCTGTCGGGCGCAGGCACGCTCGTGGTGGCGTTCAAGCCGCAGCACCTCGCGGGCGCCGATCCGCGCCTGGGCGCGCTTTCGGCGGGCCGGCTCGTTGTCTCGGTGCTTGCCGGAAAGAGGATCGAAAGCCTTTCCCGGGCGTTTTCCGGGGCGCGCAACGTGGTCCGGAGCATGCCGAACACGCCGGGCCAGATCGGCGCCGGGATGACCGGCTGGTGCTCGCGGGACCCGCTGGACGCCGCCGACCGCGCCACGCTTGGGCTGCTGTTCGGCGCGCTCGGGGTCTCGATGGAGCTCCCGGAGGCGCAGCTCGACGCGTTCACGGCGGTCAGCGGAAGCGGGCCGGCCTACGTGTTCGAGTTCGCCGCGGCGCTGCGCGACGCCGGCGTGGCCGCGGGCCTCGACGCGGCGACCGCGGGGGCCCTCGCCGTCGAGACCCTCCTCGGCGCCTCGCGGCTCCTCGCGCGCCGCGGGATCGACCCCGAGACCCTCCGCAACCAGGTCACCTCGCCCAACGGCGTCACCGCGGCGGGACTGCGCCGGATGTCCGAGCGCGATTTCAGGGGAATGATCCGCGAGTGCGTGCTGGCGGCCAAGGCCCGCTCCGAGGAGCTTTCGGCCTGACATGAACGCCCTCGGCGGACGGATCCTTGTGACCGGGGGGGCGGGCTTCATCGGGAGCGCGCTCGTCTGGGCGCTGAACCGGCGCGGAATCGACGACATCCTCGTCTGCGACGTGCTCCACTCGGACGAGAAGTGGCGCAACCTCGTCCCCCTCAGGTACGCGGACTATGTCGAGGGGGCCGATCTCCGCGCCAGGCTCGCGCAGAGCCCGACGGCCTTCGGGAAGTTCTCGGCGGTCCTCCACATGGGCGCATGCTCGTCGACGACGGAGCGCAACGCATCGTACCTGGTCGACAACAACACCTCCTTCACCCGCGAGCTCGCCGCCTGGGCCCTGGGCTCGGGCTCCCGGTTCATCTACGCCTCCTCCGCCGCGACCTACGGCGACGGGGCCCAGGGAATGGACGACAGGGACCCGCGCATCGACCGGCTGCGGCCGCTCAACATGTACGGGTACTCGAAGCACCTCTTTGACCTGTACGCCAGGCGCCTGGGCTGGCTCGACCGGATCGTGGGCGTAAAGTACTTCAATGTCTTCGGCCCGAACGAGGAGCACAAGGGCGACATGCGCTCGGTGGTCTCCAAGGCGCACCTCCAGGTGCGGGACTCCGGGAGGATCGAGCTCTTCAAGAGCTACGACCCCCGCTACCAGGACGGCGGCCAGATGCGCGACTTCCTCTACGTGAAGGATGCGGTCGAGATGACGCTTCACTTCGCCGAGAAGGGTTCGTCGGCCGGGGGCCTCTACAACCTGGGCTCGGGCCAGGCGAACACCTGGACGACGCTCGCCGGCGCCATCTTCAGCGCGCTCGGGCGCGAGCCGAGGGTGGAGTTCATCGACATGCCCGAGTCGCTGCGCGCCAAGTACCAGTACTACACGCAGGCCGACATCGCGAAGCTGCGGGCGACGGGCTATGACCGGCCTGTCACGCCCCTCGCGGAGGCCGTGGGCGACTACGTCAGGAATTACCTCGCCACGGGAAAGCGGCTCGGGGAGTAAAGGGGCCTTCGCCGCGGCCCGATTTAAGCTAGGTTTCCAGCCATGCGAATGACGTCCCTTTCATCCCGGCTGGGGCCGGCGCTCCTGGCGGGCGCGTCGCTCCTGGCGCTGCCCCGGGCCCGCGGCGCTGAATCCGCCGTGCCGGTCCCGGTCCTGGTGATCACGACCTACGAGACCGGCAAGGACCGGGGAGACACCCCCGGGGAGCTGCAGTTCTGGGCCGAGCGCCAGGATCTTGCCCAGGAGATCACGGTGCCCGGCGTCGACCACCCGCTGCTGACAAACGGGAAGGGCCTCTATGCCATGGTGTCGGGCACGACCTCGCGATGCGCCCTCCAGATCATGGCGCTGGCGGCCGACCCGCGGTTCGACCTGACCCACACCTATTTTGTCCTCAGCGGGATCGGCGGCGGGTTCCCCAAGGTGATGTCCCTCGCGAGCGCCGTATGGGTCCAGCGCGTGGTGGACGGCAACCCGGCCTTCGAGATCGACAGCCGGGAGATACCGGCCGACTGGCCCACGGGATTGGTCGCCATCGGCGCGACAAGGCCCGGACAGGGCTCCAAGAACGTCGACTCGGTGCCGCCCGCCGGGGTTTCGGAGGACTCGTCGGGCGGCGTGGGCACGGTCGCCTTCACGCTCAACCCGTCCCTCGTCAGATGGGCCTACGAGCTCACGAAGGACGTCCCCATTCCCGACAGCGAACCCCTGCGCGCCTTCGGCCGCAGGTTCGAGGGCTATCCCGTGGCCTTGCGGCCGCCGTTCGTCCTCATGGGGGACAGCATCGGCTCCGACCGCTTCTTCCACGGGGAGATCATGGCACGCTGGGCCGAGGACTGGGACCGCATCTACACCCGCGGAGCCGGGAAGCTGGCCATTTCCGACTGCGAGGACGCCGGCGTCTGCCTCGCGCTTCAGCGGCTGGCGCAGATGGGCCGCGTCGACTTCAGACGCCTGCTCATCCTCAGGACGGCCTGCAATTTCACGGTCCCGCCGACGGGCGTCACCGCGGAGAGGAGCCTTTTTGGGGACACCATCTCGGACTCGAGCGGGGTCGCCTACCTCCCCGCCCTCGAGGCCGACTACCGGGTGGGCAGCGTGGTCGCCCTGAGCCTGCTCCAGGGCTGGTCCAGGTATCGGGACCAGGTTCCCTGAGCGGGCGCCGGCCTCCCCGGGCGCTTGCTCACTTCACCTGCTCAAGCTCCGCCTCGGACATCTCCGTGCGGTCGCCGAGGGCCTTGTGGACCGCGGCGACGTCGTCCGTCGTCACCGCTCCCGCCTTGTTCCCCCACTCCTGGCGGATGTAGGTGAGCACGGCGGCTATCTTGTCGTCGCTCCAGTTGTACTGCGAATTGGTGACCTGCTGGCCGAAGACCGGCATCGCCGTCGCGTTGAAGTCGTGGCCCTCCACGTGAATGTCGCCCTTGAGCCCGTAGAGGACGATCCTGATGACGCGCGCGGCGGGACCGTTCACCCACTCCGAGCCGGCGAGCGGCGGATAGGTGTTGGGTATGCCCAGGCCGGTCGCCTGGTGGCACGTGACGCAGACCATGCCGAACTGATTCTTTCCCAGGACGAGGGGATCCACCTTTGGAGCGGCCGCCACCCCGGAGACCGGCTTCGCGTTTTCATTGTAGATCAGGGAACTGTAGTGGCCCGTGTACCGGTTGAGGTACGTCCCGGCGAAGAGGACCAGCCCGCTGAGCGTGAAAAGGATCCCGATCGGGAGCAGGCGGTAGCGGGCGCCGTCATCGGGATGGCGGCTCAGCAGCTGCTCGTGGGCGTCCAGGAGGCTCTCATCGGTGACGGCGGCCTGGTCCAGACGGGGGTCGCGGGGGGGCTGCTCGCTCATTTGGCGCCTCCGGAAGCTGCAGGGGCTGTGGGGGTCGGCGTGGGCGAAGCCGCGGGCGCTGCGCCACCTGAAACCGCAGGGGTGGGCGCAGTCGCTCCCGCGGGCGCGGCCGATCCCGTCGGTGTCGGCGGGGCGGCCCCCGAAGCCGCCGGCGCCAGCGCACCGCCCGCCGGCAGAGCGGCTGAGCCGGATGGCATGGGCGCGGCCGCGCTTGAGGGAGTGGCCGCGGCGCCGGTCGGGGTCGGCGTTGCCGCAGCGCCGGGAGCCGGGCCCGCCGCCGGCGACGGGCCGGGAGCGGCTGGGGTCGGCGAGGCCGATCCCGCGGGAGCCGGCGCTGCCGCGGGATTGGCCGCCGGCGCAGGCGTGGTTCCGGGCGCCGCTGCGGTGACCGGAGCCGGCGCGGGCGCACCCCCGGGTGCCGGCGCAACCGGGGCGGCGGGGGCACCCGCCGCAGGCGCCGCCGCAGCGGCCTTGGCCGGCTCGGCGCCTTCCGGTTTTGGCGGGGAGTAAGGGATCGCCTCCGGGTAATCAAAGGTCGTCTTCATGCTGACCAGGTAGCCGACCAGGGAGCGGGCGCGGGCGGTTGGAACGATCTCCCACCCGGGTTTCGGCTCAAGCGGCCCCGTGAGCGTAAGCGCCAGGTCCGAGGGCTGCGCGCCGCTCCCGATGCGGCGGTTCTCAAACAGGAAACGGTAGGACGGCATGCCCGGCGACCCCGCGTAGAGCACATGGAGGAGATCATCCTCGTCCGGGGCCGTCGGCTTTCGGTCGCCGATGTTCGCCAGGTCGGGCCCGATCCGCCGCAGGCCCAGCTGGGGGTAGGGCTGGTAGATGTAGTCGCGGGCGACGCTCTGGCGCTCGCCCCACCCTCGCTCCTGGTCGGAGCCGAAGCCCGGCCGGCGGACCTGCTGGGTGTGGCACGCGGCGCAGCCCAGGTCCCGGTAGACCAGCTGGCCCTGCGCGGCCGTGCCCGCCATCCACTGGGGGAAGCTCGTCCCCTGGCTTTCGTCGAAATACGGCGCGAGCGAGCCGAGCTGCGCGTTCGAGCCGATGACGATCCCCGCCCAGGAGATCCCCAGCGCTGCGAACAGCCCAAGGAAGAAGACAAAGTTGCCCTTCACGGCGTCGGCGCCTCCATCGCCGAGGACGGGTTGAAGGTGGCGGCCTGGGAAACATTCAGGATCCTGCACGCCGTCCCGATGAAGTTCAGGGTGAACAGGAGGCTCCCGAGGAGCAGGACGCACTGCGCGGCCGTGGCCGCGAGCAGCCAGGGATGGGTGTGGCGGGCGATGTCGCCGAAGGGCACCTTGGGATCGGAGAGGTCCTGGCTCTGGATGATCGAGGCCATGACCAGCGAGGCCACGAGGAGGAGAATCCCCCCGAGGGAAAGCACCAGGTGGGCGCGGACAAGGCCGCCCGAGAGCCATGCCTTTCCGGTGATCCGGGGAAGCGCGTAGTAGATCCCGCCGAAGAGCATCGTCGTCGCGGCGCCATAGAGGGCCAGCTGCTTCTGCGCCTCGTCAAAGTACGTGAACTGCGTGTGGACGGCGACGCCGTGGAAGGAGGTCAGGGCGTCGACGAGCGCGCCGATGACGTAGGCCACGATCCCGAACGAGATGAACTTGAGCGCCACCCCTCCCCCCGAGAAGCAGCCGCGCAGGTTGAGGAGGACGACGAAGGTGTGGAAGAGCAGCAGCGCGCACGCGACCACGGCGACCGACGGGATCCACGCGGGCACCGGGCCGCCGAGCAGGTGCCGGCCCCCGGTCAGGCCGCCGACGAGGATGAGGCACCAGAAGCCGAGCGATGCGAACTCATAGGACGGCAGCAGCTTGCCGGTGACCTTGGGGACGACGTAATAGGCCACGGAAAGGCCGAGGGGCGCCAGCCAGAGGGTCCAGGCGCACTGCGCGTACCAGCCCGCCACGATGGCCTGCTCGACCCCCCTCACCGGGGCCGAGAAGAGCATCACGTGGGCGATCGACAGGATCCAGGGGAAGAGGAAGAGGGCCGCGGCCGCGTACCAGTGCGACGCGTACGCGACCTGCCGCAGGCGGCCGGACCATGCCAGCAGCCCGGAGACCGCGATGGCCGAGTACGAGAGGAAGAGGATCAGCTGGACATAGCCCGGAAGCCCGAGGAGCGGGAATCCGGTCGCGTCGCCCAAGGCGACCCCGACCAGGGCGCCCGTGACCGCCAGGTTCCAGAAGAGGGTGCCCGTCAGCACCCAGTTCTGCGCCCGCAGCGGCTCCCCCGAGAGCCGGCCCAGTATCCAGAGGGCGAGCGCCAGCCCGGCGTTGGCGAGCCAGCCGTAGACGAACGCGGTCTCCGCGAGCGCGCTCACCCGCCCGTAGGTCAGTATCGGGCAGTCGGCGAGGATCCGCGGGGAATGCAGCTGGAGGGTGGCGAGCAGCGCGAGCGCCCCGCTGGTGACGAGCCAGAGGAGCCCCGAGAGCAGCAGGAACAGCAGCGGGTGGCGCGACGACGAATCCGTGGAGGTCACCTCGGCCTTCATGTCACTTGGCCCCCCCGTGTTCCTGCACGATGAGCTCCATGGCCCGCTCGATGGGAAGCTGGACCACCCCGGCCTTCCGGTCGACCCACCCGTACTTGCCGGACTGCGTCGCCTCCCTCTGGCGCAGGTCCTCGAGGTAGGCCCTGCGGGTGGCGGGCGTCGCCCTCCAGGCCTGGTCCTTCGGCAGATTGTCGGGGGTCTGGTTCTGGGGCGCGGGCGCCCGGTGCGGCACGTACACGCGCACCGTCAGCGCCCAGTAGGCGGACATCAGGATGAACACGGCGGCGATCGCCACCAGCGAGACGGGCCTCGGGAGCGGTGCGGGCTCTTCAGTCATCGTGGTTCAGGCATTCGGCGATGCGGGGGTCGTGGATCGGTATCAGCTTGGTCGTCGGGAGGCTCCGCAGGTAGGCCGCCACGCAGAAGCCCCCAACCCCGATCACGGAGGTGATGGACCAGACAAGCCGGATCGAGAAGAAGGCCAGGGGATTGCCGTTCTGGTCCTTCAGCGCGGGCAGTATGTTGTACGCGATGTCGACGAAGATCACCAGGAGGATCAGGTACGCGATGCGCCGGATCGTCCGGTGGGTGACCTTGTAGCGGTAGGAGAGGAGAAGCAGGAACGGCAGGAGGAAGTTCCCGAACACGAGGAACAGGCTCACGTACCACCAGTCGCCGTACTCGCGGATGTTGTACCAGAAGGTCTCCTCGGGGACGTTCGCGTTCCAGATGAGGAAGTACTGGTCGTACGAGATGTACGCCCAGAAGACCGTGAACGTGAGCATCAGCTGGCCGATCGCCCAGAGGTGGTCCCTCTTGAGGATGCCCTTGAAGTCGCCGCGCTCGTAGAGCCACAGCATGATGATGACGCCGAGCGAGATCGCCCCCCGCGCGCAGTCGGAGAAATACCAGACCCCGTACATCGTCGAGAACCAGTGGTACTCGAGGCTCTTGAACCAGTAGATCGCGGCCGCCGTGAGCGTCAGGGCGACGGCGGGGATGCCATAGGCGGCCGTGAAGCGCATCCGGTGGGTCCATTTCACGTCCCCGTCCACGTCCTGGGTGAAGGACGCCTTCCGCAGCCGGTAGGAGAGCCCGATCCAGATCGCGAAGAAGCCGATGGACATCGCCGTGAAGAGCGGGAGGTTGAGGAAGGCCTCCTTCTTCTCGTAGAGGACGTCCGTCGAGACCGTGCGCCCGCTGAAGACCGGGTGGAGCGGGTTCATCCAGGGCCAGACGATGTCCCTCTTCCCGAAATACGAGGCGAGGATGAGCGGCAGGAGCATGAGCGCCAGCCAGGGAAACGCCGCGATCCCGTGCTCGAACTGCCGCCGCAGGGCCACCGACCACGACGAGTCGAAGACGTGCCAGATGACGTTCATCATGAGCATCCCTATGGCCATGGCCGCCCAGAACCCGAACCCCACGAGCCACGAGGTGGCGACCGCCGTCTGGCCGGAGACGAGGATGCCCAGGGCCGTCACCGCCGTCCCGGCGATGCCCACCCATAGCGCCTTTGATGCTCCGGGGCTGTTCATTGCATTCCGATCTCCGCCCGGTGGTCGGCCGGGACGTCCTTGGCGGTGCCCGTCTGCGCGCGCTGGAGGGCGCGCACGTAGGCGATCACCGCCCAGCGGTCCGCGGGCGCCAGCTTGTCGCCATACGGGTTCATCTGGCCCTTCCCGTTCGTGACCGTGTTGAAGATCTCGCCCTCCGCCATCTTGCGCAGCCGGTCGTCATGGTAGCTCGCCGTGGCGCCCATGCCGTACTTCCGGGTGACCCCGTTGCCGTCCCCCAGCGCCCCGTGACACGGGGAGCAGTAGATCGTGAACCGGTCGCGGCCGCGCTCGATGAACTTCATGTCCACCTTGAGCGAGGGCGGGAAGCCGCGGGCCCAGGAGCCGTCGGGGGCCTTGCCGAGGTACCGGAAGTTGTCGGAGCGGATCGGCTGGGACGCCGGCCCGAACGACGCCGGCACCGTGCCCGGCGGCGGCGCGCGGTCCGACATCCCGTCGGCGAAGAACGCGCTCGCCGTCTGCTGGGTGAGCTTGGGCTGGTACTTCATGCCGGGGAAGGCCCACTCCGGAAAAACGTCCATCGGGGGCTTGGCGAACCTCCTGCCGCGCGGCCCGAGGACCGAGACGGTCAGGAGGACCACGAAGGCGGTGATGAGGTAGAGCGTGCGCATGGCTCAGCTTTCGATCTCCACGATCTCGCGGCCGCCGGCCTTCTCGAGGAGCGCCTTCGTGTTGGCCGCGTCGTACCGCGGGTCCGCCTTCTCGATGACGATGAAGAAAAGGTCGTCGGTCCCGCGCCGGATGTGCTCGTAGTTGAGCACCGGGTGGTAGTGCATCGGCAGGCCGTTCACCAGGAACATCCCCCCGATCGTCGCGAAGGCCGTGAAGAGGATGGTGAGCTCGTAGGAGATCGGGAACGCGTAGAGCGGGCTGAAGAACGGCTTGCCGCCCACCGTGAGCGCATAGTCGAACTTGTCCATGTACCAGATCATGGTCATCCCGGTGCAGAAGCCGGTGATGCCGCCCACCAGGGAAAACCGCGGCACCCTCGATCGCCCCAGGCCCATCGCCTTGTCGAGCCCGTGGATCGGGCATGGCGTGATGCAGTCCCATCTCCGGTACCCGGCGTCGCGCACCATCTGCGCGGCGTGCACGAGGGCGCCCGCGGTGTCGAAGGTCGAGATGAGGCCGTGGGTCTTCTCAGCCATGGAGCGAGGGGGTCGCATGGGGGTCCCCGTAATGGGGGTCGGCCTGGGGCGTCACGCCCTTCAGCTCGGCGACCGCCATGATGGGGCAGAAGCGCACGAAGAGAAGGAACAGGACCGAGAATACGCCGAACGTCCCGAAGAAGGTGAAGATGTCCACCACCGTGGGGCTGTAGTAGCCCCAGCTCGACGGCAGGAAGTCCCGGGCGAGCGACGTCACGATGATCACGAAGCGCTCAAACCACATCCCGCAGTTCACGAAGAGCGAAAGGATCCAGACCAGCCACGTGCAGTTGCGCACCTTCTTGAACCAGAAGAACTGCGGCGTGACCACGTTGCAGGTCACCATGATCCAGTAGGCCCAGGCGTACGGCCCGAATGCGCGGTTGATGAACGCGAAGCCCTCGTTCGGGTTCGCGCCGTACCACGCGATGAAGAACTCCATCGCGTACGCGTACCCCACCATGCTGCCGGTCGCCAGGGTGATCTTGCACATGCAGTCGATGTGGTACTGCGTCACCAGGTCCTCCAGCCTGTAGACCGCCCTGAGGGGGAGCACCAGGGTCAGCACCATCCCGAACCCGGAGAAGATGGCGCCCGCGACAAAGTACGGCGGGAAGATGGTCGTGTGCCACCCCGGGATCAGCGAGACCGCGAAGTCGAAGGAGACGATCGTGTGCACCGAGAGGACGAGCGGCGTCGAGATGCCGGCGAGGACGAGGTACGCCATCTCGTAGTTGCTCCAGTGGCGTGCCGACCCGCGCCATCCCATCGCGAAGGTCCCGTAGACCTTCGCGCGGATCGTCTTGCCGACCGAAGCAAACCGGTCGCGCATCGTCGCGAGGTCGGGGATCATGCCTACGTACCAGAAGAGGACGGAGACCGTGCCGTAGGTCGACACGGCGAACACGTCCCACTCGAGCGGCGAGCGGTAGTTCTGCCAGATGATGTTCGAGTTCGGCAGCGGGAAGAGGAACCAGGCGTACCAGATCCGTCCCAGGTGAAACACGGGGAAGATGCCGGCGCAGATGACGGCGAAGATCGTCATGGCCTCGGCGGACCGGTTGATCGACGTGCGCCATTTCTGGCGCAGCAGGCACAGGATCGCCGAGATGAGCGTCCCGGCATGGCCGATGCCGATCCAGAACACGAAGTTGACAATGGGCCACGCCCAGTTGACGGGGGTGCGGTGGCCCCAGACGCCCACGCCGGTCGACACAAGGTAGGTCAGCCCGCCCACGGTGAATGAGGCGAGCACGCATGCCACGCCGAAGCACCACCACCACCACGCCGGCGTCCTCTCCTCGGCGATCCCGCAGATCTTCTCCGTGATCCAGGAGAAGCTCCGGCCGTGGCCCACGATCTCGGCGCGCGGGAGCGACGCCGGCTTCACCTCCGAGAGGATGGCCGGCTCGGCGATCGACGGTTCTGCGGCGTGCGGCATGTCAGCTCTTCCTCGGCTCGTTCTTGCTCAGGTACTCCACCCTGCTGAGCGGCAGCGCGCCGTAGTCCGGCATCCTCGGGTTGGGATTTCGGATCCTCGCGAGGTAGGTCGTCCTCGGGCGGGTGTTGAGGTAGCCCAGCAGCGTGTAGTCCTGCTCCAGCGCCTTGGCCTTGGAAACCCCGCTGTCCGGGTCGAGGATGTTGCCGAACACGATGGCCCCGACGGGGCAGACCTGCTGGCAGGCCGTCCTGATGGTGCCGTCCGGGACGACCACGTCCCCGGGGCGGCCCTCCTGGGCCGTCTTCACCTTCCACTCGATCTTCCCGCGCTCGATCCTCTGGACGCAGTAGGTGCACTTCTCCATGACGCCCCGCATGCGGATGGTGACGTCGGGATTCTTCACCATCTGCACCAGCTCCGGCATGCCCTCGGGTCCCAGGGGGCCGAGGTAGAGGCTGTCCAGGCTGCGCATGTTCCAGTCGAAGAAGTTGAAGCGGCGCACCTTGTAGGGGCAGTTGTTCGCGCAGTACCGGGTCCCGATGCACCGGTTGTAGGCCATGACGTTCAGGCCCTCCTCGTCGTGCACGGTCGCGTTGACGGGGCAGACCATCTCGCAGGGCGCCAACTCGCACTGCATGCACGCGACCGGCTGCATCGAGATCTGCGGCTCCTCGGGGATTTCCATGTTGCCCTCGCCGCCGAACGCCGCCGCGTCCGCCTTTCCGTCCGAGTAGTACCGGTCGAGCCGGATCCAGTGCATCATCCGCCCGCGCAGGACCTGCTCCTTGCCGACGATCGGCACATTGTTCTCGGCCTGGCAGGCGACCACGCATGCGTTGCACCCGATGCAGGTGTTGAGGTCGATGCTCATCCCCCACTGGTGCTTGCCGTCCAGCTGCGGCGACACGTAGAGGGAGTTGCCGCGCGGCATCAGGGTCGCCCGCTCGGCCGGGGGCAGCGTCGCCGGGTCGGGTCCCAGGACCACCCGCGGGCTCTCGGCCTCGAGCCCTATCTCCTTGGCGAAGCCGGGGTTCTCCTGGTACTCGCCATAGTTGCCCTCTCGGACGATCTCGCGGCCCTCCATCGACCAGTGCCACTGGGAGTCCGCGAGGAACATCCTCTCCCCGGTGACCTTGATCCACGCGCCATTCACGACCGCCGGCGCATAGGACTCGCGCGCGGCATACGCGCTGAACCCCGTGCCCTCCCCGACCCGCCCGACCTTCGTGCGGCCGTAGCCGAGCGGGACGACCACCGTGTAGTTGGCGAGGCCGGGCTGGATGTGGGCCGGCCCCCTGAGCTTGCGGCCGCCGATCGTAAGCTCGACGACGTGCGCGTTCTCCCGGCCGCGGTCGAACTCGGCCAGGTCCTTGCGCGCGACCTGGACCAGCGCGGCGGGCGGGTCTATCTTCAGCTCCTTCGCCAGCCTGGGGCTGATGAGGATCGCGTTGTCCCAGGAGATCTTCGTGATCGGGTCCGGGCATTCCTGGAGCCAGCCGTTGTTGTTGAAGCGGCCGTCGTCCATCGTCAGGCCGGCGACGAACCGGACCTCGATCGCCTCCGCCGACACCGCCGGCAGGGCCCCGGCATTCTCCAGCGCCTTGCCCACCGCCGCGACGTTGAACCGGGCGGGAATCGCGCGGTACTGGCTCCCCGCCATCAGGCCGTCATGGAGAAACTTCCGGAAGATGGCCTCCCCCCTCGGGCCGGCCGCGCCCGCGATCGTGTTGTAGACGAGTTTGTAGGGGTCGGGATTGGGGATCCCCGCCAGGGCGGCCAGCACCTCGTTCTGGGTCAGGCCGCCGAAGAGCGGCATGATCATCGGCTGAATGGGGACGACCGTCCCGTCGATCGTCCGCGCCGTGTCCCAGGACTCAAGGTAGTGGGCCGCGGCGATGTGGGTCCCGGCGAGCGCGGACGTCTCGTCGACATGGTAGCCCATGCGAATGACCTCCGGGACGGATTTCTGGAGGGCGGCCCAGTTCAGCTCGGCGGGGGCGTTGTACGCCGGGTTGCCGCCGAGGATGACCAGCGTCTTTATGCCGCCCTTGCCGATCGCCGCCGCCAGGTCGCCTATCGAGGTGGCGGCCGCGCGCCGGTCGAGCAGGAACTCGACCGTCTTGCCGAGGTTTCCCAGCGTGAAGTTGATCGCGTGGACGATCACGTGCACCTCGACGGGCAGGTGGGCGCCCGCGACGACCAGGCACTCGCCCTTGTGCGCGGCGAGGTCGGCGGCGCACTCCTCGATCCAGCCCGGCTTCACGTCGAGCCCCGCGGCCGCCTTCGCATAGATCGGGTCCGACGTGACCTTGGCCGCAAGCGCCGCCGCGAACGCGAGCATGTGCCCCGAGGCGAGGCGCAGGCGGTGGTCCGCCATCGTGCCCGTGATGGAGAGGCCGCTCTCCGCCATGTACAGCCGGTTCATCGGGTCGTCCTTCTTGGCGACACGCCGGCCCTTCGCGAATTCCCGCGCGTAGTAGAGGCTGCCCGCCTCCGCCTGGAGGAAGTCGGCGTCGATGCTGACGATCCGCTTCGCCTTCGCAAAGCGGTAGATCGTCTTCAGGCCCGCGCCGAAGGAGGCCTGCGCCGCCGCGGCCGGCGGCTCGTCGGACACCGGCTCATATTCGGCCCAGATGCTCTTCGGGTACTTGACCCGCAGGTAGCGGCTGATGAGCGCGCGCGTCAGCGACGAGGACTCGTCGGCGAGGAAGGCGAGCCCGGCTCCGCCCTGCTTGGCGTGGTCCTTGCCGATGCTGAAAAGAAGCGCCTTCACCGCGGCCGAGTCGATCGCGCGCCCGCCCTGGGTGTGGGCCGTCGCGCGGTCCGGGTCGTAAAGGTCGAGGATGGAGGCCTGGGCGAACAGCGAGGTTGCGCCCCCGTGCGGCGCGTAGGTCGGGTTTCCCTCGAGCTTGGTCGGCCGCCCCTGGTGCGTCTCGGCAAGGAGCGGGATGGCCCACCTGCGCATCGGCATGGCCGTCGCATAGTAGACGGGAAGCCCCGGCACCGCCCCCTCCACCGACTTCGCGAAGGGCAGGATGTTCTCCTCGGGCCGCCTGCATCCGGAAAGGCCGAGGCCGCCGAAGGCGAACGAGGCGGCCATGATCTTCATGAACTGCCTTCGGTCGACGCCCTCCAGGCCCGACGCGCCCTCCGGAAACTCGCGCCCCAAGGCCGCCTTGAAGCCCGGCGTGCCGGCCAGCTCGTCAAGGCTGCGCCAGTAGCGCGGGCCTGTCATCGCCCTCTCGGACGGCTCGGGGTGTTCCACCTTGCGCTTCATCGATGGCATCCCGAGCAGCTTTGCGGGGGGTTGATGTTGCGCTCCGACACGAACTTGCGCGCCGCGTCGAGCCCATGGGCCGCGGCGATGGTCTGCGAGTCCAGGTTGAAGATGTCCCCGTTCGCCCGGACGTGCTCGGCGGGCGCGCGGTGGCAGTCGAGGCAGAACGCCATGCTCATGGGCTTCTTCTGCGTCACGACGTCCATCTCGTTCACCTTTCCGTGGCATTCGACGCAGCTGATGCCCCGGTTCAGGTGGATCGAGTGGTCGAAATAGACGAAGCTGTACATCACGTGGACGTGCACCCAGGGGATCGGCTTTCCGGTCTGGAAGCTCTCGCGCACGGCGGCAAGCGCGGGGCTGGTGGTCTTGATCTGGCTGTGGCAGTTCATGCACGTCTGCGACGTCGGCACGGCGGCGCCCGCCGTGACGATCGTGTTGTGGCAGTAGCGGCAATCCAGTCCCAGCTCGCCGACGTGCTTGGCGTGGCTGAAGGGTACCGGCTGGATCGGCGCATACCCCACGCGCGTGTACTTCGGGGTCATGTAGTAGTCCACCCCGGCCGTGGCGATGCACGCCACGACGCACAGGTAGACGGTGATCTGGAGCGGAAGCTTGTTGGCCGACTTCTGGAAAAGCTTGGGCATGATTCCCTCGGGATCGGGGGCCGTCGCCTAGGCGGACCCGCCGCGCCGGGCGACCGCCCGGGGCTGCGTCTGCAGCCGGAAGGCGACGGCTTTGCCGTCCGCCTTGTTGCCTGGAGCCGGCGCGACCGCTTCCAAGGCCGACCTAGGCGCCAGCGCGCCCGCGGCGGCAAACCCAAGCATCTTGGCAAGGAAGCGTTTTCGCGATTGATCGTGGATCACGGATCGTTCGTGTGTTGGTGGAATCGCTCCCGAAAGAAGGCAGCCGCGTTTGGGTTGTAAACCTTAATTTCCGGCCATTCCGGGCTTGCCTGCATAATAAGGGCGCGGCCACCCACCCCGCACGCCCTCTTATCCCCCGATCGGGGTCCCTTAGACGAATAATCCGTCCCGCATGGGCCGGGTGAAGTCGCACCGGGAGGCGATGTCGGGATTGTGCGAGACCAGGATCACCGCCTGGCCGTTTTCCTTGGCCAGCTGGGTCAGTATGTCGAACACGATGCCCGCGTTCTTGACGTCGAGGTTGCCCGTGGGCTCGTCGGCCAGGATGATCGTCGGCTGGTTGGCGAGTGCCCGGGCGATCGCCACCCGCTGCTGCTCCCCGCCGGAAAGGTGCGTCCCCAGGCGGTGCATCTTGTCGCGCAGGCCCACGGATTCCAGGAGGCGCGTCGCGCGCTCCTCCATCTGCTCCGGCGCGAGCCTGCCCAGCTTTCGCATGGGCATCATGACGTTCTCGAGCACGGTGAACTCGAGCATCAGGAAGTGGAACTGGAAGACGAACCCGATGTGCTCGCAGCGGGCCGCCGTGCGGACCGCGTCCTGGCTGTTCGACATCAGCTGGTCGTTGATCCAGATCTCCCCCGCGTCCGGGAGGTCGAGGAGGCCCAGGAGGTAGAGGAGCGTCGATTTTCCGCATCCCGACGGCCCCACGATGGCGTAGACCTGTCCCGCCCTGGCCTCGAACGTGACCCCCTTGAGGACATGGACCCTGCCCTCATCCCTTCCCAGGAAGCGGTGCAGCTGCTTGCAGCGGAGGGCGACTTTGGGTTCCTCGGCCACGGGTCCGCCTATTGGGCCGTCCCCCGGATGATGTCCCCCGGCTCGAGCCTCGCCGCGCGCCGCGAAGGGATGAGGCTCGCCAGCATGACCATGACGACGGCGGTCGACACGGCCTCCACGTAGTGCCAGCGCGACCATTGCACCAGGAACTTGTGCGAGGTGAAGATGCCGGTGATCGGCAGGGGAACCTGCGAGACCGCATAGGTGATGAGCGCGCCGACCGCGCACCCGAGCACCATCCCGATCGCCAGGACGATCGCCGCCTGCCAGAGGAAGATCCGGGAGATGTCGTGCCGGGTGTAGCCCATCGACCGGAGGATCGCTATCTCCTTTGTCTTCTCCAGGACGATCATCGCGAGCGTGTTGAACATCGCGAGGCCCGCGATGAGCGTGAAGACCGACACCGTGATCCCGGTCGCGATCCGGAACGCGCGGAAGACACCGAGCCACGACTTCTCCCGGTCCTGCCAGGCGGCCGCGCTGTGCTGGAGCGCATTGGACATGACGACCGCGTCCTCCCGCGCCCGGTCCTTGTCGATCAGGCTGACCTGGAGGTACGTGGCCCCGGTCGGCTTCTTGAAGAGGGCCCGCGCCTCGCTCATGAGGATGTAGATCCTGACGCTGTCGATGTCGTTGACGCCCGTCTGGTAGATCGCGCTCAGCTTGTAGTGGTGGACGATCCCGAGGTACACCATCTCGAACGTGTCCCCCACCTCCAGCTGGAGCTTGTCCGCGATCACGCGCCCGACGAGGGCCCCCCCCTGCTGCACGCGGAAATCGCTCAGCGAGCCCTGGACGATCTGCGCGCCGAGGTCCGAGACACGCAGGTGGTCCTCGAGGTTGATGCCGTACGCCTGCCCCGTCTGGTCGCGGAACGAGCTGCGGATCGTCACCGTCCCGCGCAGGATCTGCGACACGGCCGCCACGTTGTTGAATTTCTTGACCGCCAGGGCCAGCTGGTTGGGGTAGTCGATCCCCTCCACGTACTTCTGGCCCTCCTTCTGCTTGATCTCGTAGCCTGAGTTGTAGCCGCCGGCGTCGATGCTGCGCATCGTCGCCTGGAGCTTGTCCTGGATCAGGATGGCCCCGTTCGTCCCGAGGATCGTCTTTATGAAGAAGCCCTGGAAGCCGCTCGTCGTCGCCTGCGTCACCACGAAGAGCCCGATCCCGAGGATAATGCAGGACAGGCTCATCAGCATGGCCCGCTTCTTCGCCGTCAGGAAACGGAGCGCGATACGGAAGTTCGGGGACATCCGGACGGCTATTTCGTCTTGTTCAACACGTCCGCCGGCAGCTCCTGGACGCGGACGCGGTCGCCGGCGCGAAAGCTTTCCAGGTCCTCCACGATGACCTGCTCGCCGGGCTTGAGCCCGTCGGTGATTTCAGCGCCCCGGAGCCAGAGGAAGCCGGTCTTGACGTGCCGAAGCTCGACCGTCCCGTCCGTCACGACGTAGACGCTCTCGTTGAAGAGCGCGCGCCTAGGGATGATCGCATTGGCATGGTGGGTCCCGACGACGACCGTGACCTCGCCGGTGATCCCCGGGATGAGCTTCTCCGGCTGGATGTCCGTGATGTTCAGGTCCACCATGTGCCGCTGGGTCTCGGGATCGGCGGTCGGCAGGATCTTCTGGACGATCCCGTTGTACTCAAATTCCCCGTAGGGAAGGAAGATGACGGTGGCCTTCTGGCCGACCTGGATGTTGGCAAAGTCCTCCTCGCTTATCTTGGCCTCCACGAGCCGGCTCGTCGTGATCAGGGTCACGATCGGCGATCCCACGTTGATCAGGTCGCCCGGGTGGGCGAACACAGCGGAGATTACCCCGTCAAACGGAGCCGTGATCGTCATTTTCTCCATGTCGCGCTGCTTGGTCTTGAGCGTGTTCTCGTCGGTGTTGAGGTCCTCCTCGTTCCGCACCTTTTCCAGGGCCAGCCGCTGCTCCAGGGTCTGCACGGCCCGGTGCGCCTTCTGGTAATCGCTGTCGGAGACCTGGCCCATCTTGAAGAGGCGCTCCGTGTTGGTGAAATCCGACTTGGCCGACTCGAGCTGGTAGGTGACCTCGGATCCCAGGCTGATCCGCTGTTTCGCGGAATTGTACTCGTTCTGGACCTGGCCGATCTCCAGCTGAACATCGCCGGTGTCGAGATGGACGAGCAGGTCGCCCTCCTTGACCGCCAATCCGACCTCGAGCTTGTAGCCCTCCTTGAGCACCCGGCCGGAGACCTCGCTCTTCATGTCCATCGAGTACTCCTCCTTGACGGCCACGCTCCCGGGCTTGGCGTCGATGGCGTCGCCGCTGACCACGGTCTCGACCTTGGCCGTCGGCCTCAGGTACATGATGACCCCGACGGCGATCGCGGCGAGCACCGCGAGCGCGAGGAGCACCTTCAGCCAGAGGAATGAGCTGCCGGACTTATCGGACATATCGGGCGGATATGTTGGAGATCGCCGGATCCATGCCGGCGGTCGAAACGAATTCGGTCCACTTGCTCAGGTAGTCGGTCCTCGCGAAGGTCAGGTCAAACTCCGTCACGTAGAGGTCCATGTTGCTCGTCTCGAGGGTGGCCTGCGAGGCGTAGCCGAGCTTCACGTCGTCCGTGATCCGCTTCACCTCCGCCGCGATCAGGCTGTTGTGGAGCTCGGACAGCGCCAGGGCCCGCGACGAAAGCCCGATCTGGTGGCGCAGGTAGGTCACCGAATCGATCGTCGAATCGATGAAGGTCTGGCGGGTGCGCTCGTAATACCGCTTCGTCGCGAGGGCCCCGAGCTTCGAGCCGCGGGTCAGGAAGCCGTCGAAGATCGTCCAGTTGGCGGCGATGCTGTAGGCCTCCGTCTGCACCTTGACCTGCGAGACTTGGCCGCCGAACGCGGTGGTCTGGTCCGCGAGGCTGTAGGTGACCGCCGCGTTTATCTTCGGAAGGAGCCTCACCTTCGCGATCGCGTAGTTCAGGTCCTGCTGCTTGACGATCATCTGGTAGATCTCGCTCTGGAAGGCGCTCTCGGCCCCGTCGGCCACGAATCCTGCGAGAACCGCGTCCGCCAGCGGCGAGGAGTACTCGGGATGGGGGAGCTCGATGGGGATGGACTCCTCGTCCACGTCATCGATGCCCACCAGCCGCGTGAACACCCTTTTCGCATAGGAATAGTCCTCCGCGCTCCGGTCCGTGTCCAGCTGCGCCTGCTGCAGGGCGATCTGGTAACCCTGAAGGTCGGCCTGCGAAGCCGAGCCGGCCTCCAGTTTCGCCTGCATGGCCGCAAGGGTCTCCTCGGAGATCTTCTGCCTGTAATGGGCGTTCCTAAGCGATATCTTTTTGCTTATCAGGTACATGTATTGTTCCCTGATCTGGACGGCGAGCGCTCGGTAGGCCTCCGCGAATTGCCGCTGGGCGATCTTCACGCCGAGGGCGCCGATCTCGGCGTTGTTCTTGTAGGCCATCCACTGAAAAACGGGCTGGTTGAGGCCGACATTGTAGAACAGGCCGCGCTCGGTGCTGACGGTTCCGCCGGAGACGGAATCATTGTTGATGCCGTAGCTGGCGTTGCCGGCGATGGACGGCCAGAGCACGTAGGCATAGACGTACCGCTGCGCCTCCTGCTGCGCCAGGTTGATGCTGGACAGGATGGTGTTCGGCGAGCGCTCGACCGCGACCGCCAGGAGGGGCTTCAGGCCCGGAAGGTAATCCTCCGGCAGGGTGCCCTGCACGGGGGGCGTTTCCGCGCGAAGGGACGCGGCCGCGAACAGCACGAGCAACAGGGTTGAGGTGGATCTCATTCTCAGGGTAAGAGTAGTCGTCGAGCCCGCGGGAATTTGGAATCGATGGCAACCATAAACCCGGCCGGAGCCCCGAGTTTCCTTGAGCCCGGTGGGACATCCAAGGCACTCTGTACGTTCCCTTTAATTGATACCATGAACGCGGGCGATTCGCTGCCGGTCGGGCAGCACGACATTGAAATCCAGGGCAACCGCCGGGCCTGGCAGCGAAAGGCGCAGCTGCGGGAGGTCTACCGCGGATTCCACGGGCTTATCGCGTCGCGCCTCGACCGGGGTGTCCCCGGGCAGATCGTGGAACTCGGCTCGGGAATGGGCTCGATCAAGGAGGTCATCCCCGACTGCGTCACGACCGACCTGTTCCCCAATCCCTGGCTGGACCGGCAGGAGAACGCGTACTGCCTGAGCTTCGGCGACGGCAGCATCTCCAACCTCATCCTCTTCGACGTCTGGCACCACCTGCGCTACCCTGCGACCGCGTTGGCGGAATTCCGGCGGGTGCTCGCGCCGGGCGGCCGCCTGATCGTGTTCGATCCGGCGGCAAGCTGGACGGGCAGGTTCATTTACGGGCTCTTCCACCATGAGCCGATCGGCCTCGGAAAGCCGGTGACCTGGGATGCGCCCCCCGGGTTCAAGCCCGCCGACGCCGATTACTTTGCCGCCCAGGGCGCCGCAACACGGATTTTCTGGCGGCGCCAGGATCCCGCGCGGCTCTCGGGCTGGGATGTCTGCGAGGTGACCCCCCTTTCCTCCTTCGAGTACTTTGCGACGGGCGGATTCTCGCGCCTGCAAATCGGCGGTCCAGGCGCGTTCCGGCTGTGGCGGCGCCTCGACCGCGTCCTTTCGCGGTGGCCGAATCTCTTTGCAGCCCGGCTTCTCGTCGTGCTCAAAAGAAGCGCCGAGTGATGACCAATTGCACGTCCCCAAAGACATGAAGACAACCCCGGGCGTCGTCGCGGGTTCAGGATCCGGTGGTTCGGTGGAGATCCCCTGATGCCGCGGGCCATATCCGAGATCAACGCCGAGCACCTCGAGCGCGTGCGCGCGTGGTACGATGAGGCAGCCGCCAGGCCCTATCCGGCATCGCTCGCCTACCGCACGATCCTGGCCCATTACTACGGCCTCCTTATCTCACCCGATTCCTCCGTCCTTGAGGTGGGCTGCGGCTCGGGTGAGCTCCTCGGCAGGCTCCGCGCAAGGCGGAAAGTCGGGATCGACCTTTCGAAGCGCCAGATCGAGGCCGCCAGGGGACACGCCCCGGACTGCGAGTTCCACGTGCAGGCGGCCGAGACGCTCGAGCTCGGCGAGCGGTTCGATGTCATCGTGGTCTCCGATACGCTCAACTTCGCGGCCGACGTGCAGCAGGTCCTCGAGGGGCTGCATTCGGTCTCCCACCCCGGCACCCGCCTGATCATCAACTATCCGTCGGCTCTCTGGAGGCCCGTGTTCGCGCTCGCCCGCGGACTGGGCCTCAAGGCGACCGAGCCTCCGAGCAGCTGGCTCTCGACGCCGGACCTCCTCGGGCTCATGGCGCTCGCCGGCTGGGAGGCCCTGGTCGTGCAGCCCCGGATCCTGGTCCCCATGCGGGCCCTGGGGATCGGGCCGTTCGTGAACCGCTGGCTCGCGCCGGTCCTGCCTTGGTTCTGCGCCACCGCGTTCTGCGTCGCCCGCACCGTCCGAGCGAGGGAGACGGGGCCCCTGACCGTTTCGGTCGTCATCCCGGCAAGGAACGAGGCCGGCAACATCGAGGCCGCCGTCCTGCGCACGCCCGACATGGGCGCCGGCACCGAACTCATCTTTGTCGAGGGCCATTCGAAGGACAATACCTGGGAGGAGATCGAGCGCGTCGCCCGGGAGCACCCGGAGCGGAGGATCAAGACCCTTCGCCAGGGCGGCCAGGGAAAGGGCGACGCCGTCCGGGAGGGATTCGCCGCGGCGGAGGGCGATCTGTTCATCATCCTCGACGCCGACCTCACCGTCCCTCCCGAGGAGATGCCGAAGTTCTACGCCGCCATCGTCTCGGGGCGCGCCGAGTTCGCCAACGGCTCCCGGCTGGTCTATCCGATGGAGAAGGACGCCATGCGCTTCCTCAACATGTGCGCGAACAAGACGTTCGGCATCCTCTTCACGTGGATCCTCGGGCAGCCGCTCAAGGACACCCTCTGTGGCACGAAGGTCCTCAGACGCGCCGACTACGAGCGCATCGTGGCGAACCGCGCCTATTTCGGCGACTTCGACCCGTTCGGCGACTTCGACCTCCTCTTCGGCGCCGCGCGGCTCAACATGAAGATCGTGGACGTGCCCGTACGCTACAGGGACCGGACGTACGGTTCGACGAACATCCACCGGTGGAGGCACGGTTGGCTGCTCCTGCGGATGGTGCTTTTCGCAGCCCGCAAGCTGAAGTTTGTCTGAGCGCTCGATCGCCTATTGAAACAACCGCGACGCTGCCGCGAGCGTCTGGTGAGGTTTCCCTCCGCCGCCGGTCGAAACTGGACCTTCCGGGTGCTTTGCAGTCGATCGGAAGACATTGCCGATGTCACGGTAGACAAATTTTGTCTAAACCCGAGTTTGCCTTTCTGGCTCCCCTCGCGAAAAACTCCGTCTCCAATGGCCTCATCCTCTACCCCGGTGCGCATAGGCGTCATTGGCCTTGGCCAATGGGGGCCGAACCACGTCCGCAACTTCCGGCTCGTGGAAGGATGCGAGGTCGGGCGCGTGTGCGACAGCGCCGAGCCCCGGCTCGCCCTGGCGCGCAAGCAGTTCCCGGGCCTCGAGACGGCACGCGACCCGCGCTCCGTCACCCAGGCGGCCGACATCGACGCGGTGGTCGTCGCGACGCCCGTCCAGTCCCATTTCAAGCTCGTTCGGCAGGCCCTCGAGGCGGGAAAGGACGTGCTGTGCGAGAAGCCGCTCGCCCTGAACTCGACCGAGGCGCGCGCCCTTTGCGCCCTCGCGAGGAGGAAGCGCCGGATCCTGATGGTGGGACACGTCTTCCTCTACAACCCGGCCACGCTGCACCTCAAGCAGGCGATCGACCGGGGCGAGCTCGGCCGCATCTACTACATGGACGCGGTCCGCACCAACCTCGGCCCGGTGCGCAGCGATGTCGGCGTCGTCTATGACCTGGCAAGCCATGACATCTCCATTTTCAACTTCCTGCTCGGCGCCAAGCCGGAGTCGGTGTCCGCCGTGGGCGGCGCCTTCCTCCAGAAGGGCATCGAGGACATCGGGTTCCTCACGCTCACCTACCCGAGGGGTATCATCTGCCATGTCCACACCTCCTGGCTCAATCCGCGCAAGGTCCGGCAGCTCACCGTGGTCGGCGACAGCAAGATGGCCGTCTGGGATGACATGAACCACCTGGAGCCCGTGCGCTATTACGACAAGGGCGTGATGCCGGACAACTACGCCTCCTTCGGCGAATTCCACATGATCCTTCGCGATGGCGCGATCACCACGCCGAGGCTGAAGCTCTACGAGCCGCTGCTCCGCCAGGACCAGGAGTTCATCGATTGCCTGCGGGCCCGGCGGACGCCGGCCGCCAGCGGCGAGTTCGGCTCCCAGGTGGTCCGCGTGCTCGAGGCGGCCAAGGTCTCGCTTGGCCATGGCGGCCGGATCACCCGCATTTCCTACCGATGAGCGAGCCCCCCGATCCTTCCCTTCACCAGATCGCCAAGGACGTGGTCCTCGGCCAGCGGGTGAAGCTCAACCCGTTCGTCAACCTCTACGGCTGCAAGATCGGGGACGACTGCATGATCGGCACGTTCGTGGAAATCCAGGGCGACGTGACCGTCGGCGCGCGCTGCCGCATACAGAGCCATTCGTTTGTGTGCTCCGGGGTCACGCTCGAGGAGGACGTCTTCGTCGGCCATGGCGTCATCTTCATCAACGACCGCCGCCCGTCCACCGCGGGCGCCCGCGGCGGCGGCTGGAAGCTGGAGCGCACCTCGGTGAGGCGCGCGGCGTCCATCGGCTCCGGCGCCCTTATCATGGGCGGCGTGACGATCGGCCCCGGGGCCGTGATCGGCGCCGGCGCCGTGGTGCTCCACGATGTCCCGGCGGGAGCCGTCGTGGCGGGGGTTCCCGCGCGCCTCATCTCGCAATGAGCAACGAAGGGACAAATTCCGGCCTCCCGGCACCCAGGCTGAGCGTCGTCGTCCCGGCCTACAACGAGGAGAAGCTGCTCGAGACGTCGGTCCGGGCGCTGCGCAAGACGCTCGACGACATCAAGGTCACTGCGGAGATCATCCTGGTCGACGACGGCAGCACCGACAAGACCGGCTCGATCGCCGAGCTCCTCGCCAGGGTGGTGCCGAACGTGCGGGTCTACCACCAGGCCAACAAGGGAATCGGCGGCGCCTTTCTTGCAGGGGCCATTCTGGCGCGCGGGGACTACCTGATGCTCTGGCCCGTCGACATGCCCGCCGCGCCTGACGACGTGAGGCCCTATGTCGCCCAATTCGGCGAGGCCGACGTGATTGTCGGGTGCCGCAGCACCCGCGTGGGCTACACCGTCCTCATGCGCTTCAACGCATGGCTCTATCCCAGGCTGGTGACGCTGCTCTTCGGCCTGCGCATCCGCGACGTGAACTGGATCCACGCCTACCGGCGCACCGCCTTCCTTCGCATACGGCCGACGCAGGAGGGCATCCCGATGCTCGCCGAGACACTCGTCAGGCTGCGCGACGTCGGGGCGACCTTTGCCGAGGTGGACGTCGTCATGAAGCCTCGCCTGCAGGGCGTGGCCTCGGCGTCGCGCTTCAGGGTGATGCGGGAGACCCTCTCCGGCCTCCTTACATTCTGGGAGACGTGGCGGATGGAGAGGAAGGCGCAGCCCAAGAAAGGCACCCGTGCCCCCCGATAAGGTTCCGTTTCAGGACATCCCGCTCCAGATACGCAATATCAAGCCGGAGATCGACGCGGCGGTGCAGGCCGTTCTCGCGCACGGCGAGTTCATCCTGGGGCCGGAGGTGGCCACCTTCGAGCGTGAATGGGCGGAATACTGCCGCGTCGCGCACGCGGTGGGCGTCGGCTCCGGCACCGACGCGCTCCACCTTATCCTTCGCGCGCTCGGCATCGGGCCCGGCGACGAGGTGATCACCGTGGCCAACACGTTCATCGCGACGGCCGAGGCCATCTCGTATGCCGGCGCCAAGCCCGTGCTCGCCGACTGCCGCATCGAGGATTTCCTTCTCGATCCCGCGGCGGCGGCGGCGGCGATCACTCCGCGCACACGGGCGATCATACCGGTGCACCTCTATGGCCAGCCGGCCGACATGGACGCGCTGGGCGCGCTCGCGCAGAACAGCGGCCTCGCGCTCATCGAGGATGCCGCGCAGGCCCACGGCGCGTCCCTGGCCGACGGCCGGGTCTGCGGGTCCCTCGGCGTCGCCGCGGCCTTCAGCTATTATCCCATCAAGAACCTCGGGGCATTCGGGGATGGGGGCGCGGTTACGACCCGCGACGAGCCTCTGGCCAGGCAGATCCGCCTGCTGCGCAACTGGGGCTCCGTGGTCAAGTATCACCACGAGGTCCAGGGCTTCAATTCCCGCCTCGACACGCTCCAGGCAGCGATCCTTTCGGTCAAACTCCGGCACCTCGCCGCCTGGAACGATGCCCGCCGCGCCGCGGCCGGCTGGTACCGGTCGGCCCTTGGCGGGTGCCCGGGGGTCGTTCTCCCGGCCGAGGCGCCATGGACCGGACGCCACGCCTATCATCTCTTCGTCGTGCGCGTCCTGGAGCGCGACCGGGACGTTGTCGCCCGCGCCATGGCGGCCCGGGGGGTGCAAACCGTCGTCCACTATCCCGTGCCCATCCATCTCCAGAAGGCCTACGCCGATCTCGGCCTGCGGCGGGGCGCGTTCCCGGCGGCCGAGGCCGCCTCGAGCAGCATCCTCTCCCTGCCGATGTTCCCGGAGATCACGCAGGGCCAGGTGGCCTACGTCGCCGACAGCCTTCGCGCCGTGCTTGCCGGCTAGCCTCGCGCCGCTCAGCGGTGCCCGATGATCCAGCGGCCCACGCGGGTGCCGTAACGCGCCTCGAGCCGCCGAAACCAGTGCCGAAGGGGCGACCGTCGGAGCCATCCGGCCAAGAGCGAGACGAACGAGACCAACCCTACCCCCCTTCCCCGCCGCTGGTTCCAGGCGTCGGCGCCCGGGTCATCCCAGTGAGGCTCCGCAAGATCGCCCGCAATCCTGCTGATATCCACAGGCGCCGCAGCCGCTCTCAGGGGCGCCTCCTCCCGCCGCGATTCGCCGCGAAAAATCGCGTTCATGCGCTCTCCCATCTGCTCCAGTCGAAATCGCACCTCGACCCTATTCCGGCCGGTGGTCGCAAGCAGGTGCCGGAAAGGCTCGTCTTCCAGGAGGGCATCCAGGGCCTCCGCCATCGCTTCGCCCAGCCGTTCGTCCGAGGGCAGAAGCACGCCGCAATCCGGCGTCACCAGTTCGCGCTGGCCGCCCACGTCGGTCGTCACGGGCACCACTTCCATGCTCATCGCCTCGAACAGCACGAGCGCGATTCCCTCGGACCGGGAAGGCAGGAGCAGCAGGTCCGCGGCGCTCATCACCAGGCGCATCTCATCCGGGTCCACGGGGCCGAGCATCATGACCGAGCGCCCGTGCACTTGGCACAGGTGCTCCTCGAGCCACGGGCGATCGGGTCCGTCACCCACCAGGAGCAGGGAAAACGTCCGTCCCCGCTCGGCCAGCCTTCGGACAATCCCGGCAAGCAGGCGCGGCTGTTTCTGCGGGGTGAATCGCGCCGCGTACAGTATCGTTGGCCGGTCGGAAGGGATGCCCCAGCGCGCCCGCGCGATCTCCGTCAGCTCGGCCGAATGCCGCCAGTGCGCGGTGTCGATGCCGGTGTAGACCAGGTCGACGGCGTCGCCGTCCGCGCCGTTCTTGACCAGCCATCGCTGGAGATCCTGCGAGGTGGCGACGGTCCGATCAAGCCATGGCCGCGCCCGGCACGATAGGCGCGGAAATCCGCCGTCATTCCAGTCGTCCATCACGATGTGCACCAGGTCGATGACCGGAAGCGTCGGAAACGCCGTCTTAAGCCAGGGCAGCAGGCGATAGCCGAGCTCGCTGTGGCTCAGGTAAATGACATCCGGCTGCCGGCTTTCGATGAGGTAGGCCAGAAAGTCCGGGTACGAGCCAAACGGCAGGAAGCTAGGGAGGGTGAGGACATCGCCCGCCAGCGTGCGGAACTTCTCCAGCCAGGGATTCCTCGAGCTGCGCGTGGCGGCCACCGTGACCTCCCAGTCGAATCGCTGCGTGAACTGCGCGATGAGGTCCAGGTTGAACCGGTCGGCGCCTCCCATCTCGAGGTGCGGCAGGATGAAAAGCGCCCTCTTGGTCAGCGACGTCGGCAATCTCCGGGTCGGAGGCTCGTACGATTCGATCGCCGCGATGCGCACGTCAAATTCCAGCTCATACGCCGCCCCCGAGACGGCATCCTCCGGCAGTGGAAGGCGCAGCAACGGCTCCCCATTCCAGGCGAGTATCTCCAGGGCGTCCCGGCTTCCGACCCGCTGCGCGCCGCCATCGAGCCCAATCCGTCTGTAATCATCCTGCGTTTCCGCAGACCACAGTAGCTTGCCCGTGGCCGGATCGCGGGCCCGAAAGCGGCGAAGCGCCACCAGGCCCGGCCGCGTGATCGGGACAAGGGAGGCTGCGCCCCGGCATGGCCCGACACGGAGTGTCGTCCACCGCCAGGCGTCGTAGGCACGCTTCAGCGGCTGGCTGCCATCCGCGAGGCGGACCTCCAGGACGGGCGCCTCCTCGCGCGGCCTGCCGGCCATCCGCTCCCGCAGGCGCGGATCCAGGGGGCGTGCCAGTTCAAGCAGCCCGCCGTCGTCGACAAAGAACCTCGTGTTTGGCCCCTCCTTGAGGACGTGGAGCAGCTCGCGAAATGTCGCGCGGCCGGCCGCCTCCTGAGCCGCCGGCGGAACGTCGAAATGGTCCCTGATGTAGCCCTGCACGGCATACGTCTCCGCGATGATCAGGCCATCCCGGCTGGCCCCGGCCCGCGCCGTTGCGCCGTGGCGCCTGTGGAAATTCAGGTGTTCCGCGACGAACGCAATGTCATGGTGCTCACATATCCTGGCATAGGCCATCCAGTCGCCGCAGACGCGCAGGGGGATCGATTCCAGCCCTGCTGAGAGAAGCGCCGACTTCCTGAACAGGCACGCGCTCGCGTTCGGTATGGTGTTTCGGATGACGAGATAGTTGGCAGCCTCATCCTGCCCGGAATTCACGAAATCCTCGCGCCAGCGGCCAGGGTCGATTTCATCGGTATATTCGAGGTGCGATTCGATCTCGCGGCCGTCCTCGTCGACAACCTGGGACTGGGCATAGGCGAGCCCTATGGCGGGATTGCGCAGCGCCACCGACATGAGCCTCTCGATCAGCTCCGGCTGGCAGTGATCGTCGGACTCGGCGATCCAGACAAAGTCGCCCTGGGCTGCGCGCATCCCAAGGTGCCACTGACCCAGGACCCTGCCGCGGTTTGTCCCGTTTGGCAGGATGCGAAGGGGAAACGGGCTCTCAAGGGACCGGACATAGTCGAGGCTGCCGTCCGTGGAGCCGTCATCGAGAAACACCACCTCGATGTTCGGGTAGGTCTGGGCAAATATCGAACCGAGCCGCTCCGGCAGAAAGCGCCGGTGGTTGAAATTGGGCACAATGACGCTGACCAGGGGCGGGGCGGGCGCCCATGACCGGGCCGCATCTCCCCGTGACGAAGGACCGAGCCTCGCCTCCTCGGCCGCAAAGCGTGTCAATGCCCCCCGGAGGGAGGCCTCGGCTCGCTCCGGCTGCGCCGCAAGCCATAGCGGCAGCTCGATCCGAGGCTTGCGGATCGACTGCCACCGCAGCGGGCGAGCGCCTTCCAGTACGCGCCGATAGAACGAGTCCAGGGGGCCGCAGCACCGGGAGAGCTCAAACTTCTGGCGGGCAAACGCCGCGGCATTCCGGCCCATCTCGCGGCCCTGCTCGGGCGCCTCGAGCACAGCCGCGATCGCGCGCGCGATTTCAGCGCCCCCCCCGTCCCCGAACATCATGGCGTGCTCGCCATTCTTCACCCCTATCCAGGCATAGCAGGCCGGCATCACCACCGGGGTGCCGCTCGCAAGGTAGGGCGCAAGCTTGGCCGGGAGCCGCCGGCGGTTGAATGCGGACGGAGCGCCGGGCTGCACCAGCACCGTGGCGTTCGCAAGAAGCGGCGCCAGCCTGGCATGCGAGAAAAGTCCGGCATCCTCAAACCTTCCAGCCATGCGGGCACCGCGCGTCAACACGTTCGGCGGAAGGGCGGGCGGCCCATAGCGGACCAGCCGGATTCGCCTTCCCTTCTTGGCGAGCATCCCCACCGCCTTGCAAAGCTCCAGGAAATCGCCCGCGACCGCGGGATGCACGCCACCGGCATAGACCACAATCGCCTCATCCTGGGCGGCTGAAGACCTGCCCGACTGAGTGTACTGTGCCGGGTCCAGCGGGGGCGTCAGCTGGAGGCAGGGGATGGAAGGCAGCACCATGTCCTCCAGTTCCGGGCTGAGAACGGTCACGCCGTCCGCACACGCAGCCAGGCAGCGCGCAAGAAGCGGGTGGGACAGGTTCTGCAGGCCAAGGCGCTGCAGGCGCGCCGAACTTACCTCATCGTCCGGCTGGACCTTGCCGCGACTGAAAAGCCTCAGGATCTCCCCCTCGTCGTCCTCCAGGTGCAGAATCAGCGCGTTCCCGATCAAACCGTGAAAGCGCTCAATAAAATCCCAGATGGCGCCGCGGGGAGTCCACACGTGCACGATATCGAACGTCCGCTGCCCGGCGCCTGACTCAACCGGCGCAAGGCTTCCGTCGCCGGCGAACGAGTAGAAGTCAAAGCTGGCGGGCCGTGCACCCAAGAGGAGCGCCGCAACGCGGACGTCCCAACCCAGGGCAGCGAGGCCCCGGCCGAAAACCACGGCGTGATCGGTGCTGTTGACTCCGATCTCAGCGTAACTGACCAGCAGGCATCGCATGGCATTCACCGCGCAACCGCGCGCTGTTTGCTCTCCTGAATCACCGAAATGAACCCCTCGGCCAAGCGGTCTACCTGTTCGTCGGAATCGAAATCCTGCAAGCGCACCGCGCCCTTGGTGGCCAGCTCCTCGCGAAAGCCGGGCCGCGAACTCAACTGGAACATCGCATCAGCGATGGCCGAAGGATCGCGGGGGTCAAAGAGCAACGCTGCACCGCCTGAAACCTCGGCTATCGCCGGGATGTTGCTCGCCGCAATCGGGACCCTGAAATGCATGGCCTCAATCAGCGGCATCGCAAATCCTTCATACAGGGATGGGAAGATCATCCCACCGGTCCTTTTCCATAGGGTCTCGAACTCGGAATCGCCGATGAAACCGAGGAACTGGACGTCCCGCGCGTCCAGGCCGAGCCCCCGCGCCTGGGCCTCCAGGGCGCCCTTTCTTTGCAGATCCTCGTGGCCCGTAAGCAGGAGGGCCCACGCGCCGTCCCCCGCCCTCTGCCGGTATCGGCCATATCCCTCCAGCAACAGCGCGTGGTTCTTGTGCGGCCAAAAGTTGGCGGGATACAGGAAACCCGAGCGTGCCTGCGGGGCCGTTTCGATGCCCGTCTCGCCACGTCGAGCCCGCAGCGGCGGATAGGTCCTGAACAGCCTGTCCACCGGGAGGCCGTAGTGCTTGCGGACTGCCTCGACCATCGCATCGGATATGGTCTGGATCCGGGCCGCCGTCGTCACGGAATACCCGATGATCTCATCGCGCCAGACCCGCTCGGCTTCGCCGGAAAGCATCTCGGGGTGTTCCCTGTGCAGCATATCCACGAACATCGCAACGGTAGGCCGCCGGGGCGAATGGAACGGAGAGAACCAGACAGGGGCGTAGAGTAGGTCGGCATGCCGAAGCGCCCAGCGACCCCGCAGGGACAACCGCATTCCCGGATGCGTCGCAAGGGGCTGGGGCCGCTTCGAGACGCAGACCAGGTGCCAGTCCGGAAATGCAGACCGCAGTTCCGATGCGAGCACCCGGCTCACTAGGAATGTGAAAAGGAATCGCCCTGGATACCGCTCCTTCAGGCTGCGGATCTGGCCGACAATCAGAAGCTTGATCCCGCCATTGAGCGCCCCCGGTGCCAGCATCTGCAAATCGACGACGATGCGCACAATTGTCCCGGTGGATTGGGGTTATTTCACCTTCTCGAGCCAGATTGAACCCCCGGGCTGCGCAAGGCATCGCGGCATTTTTTCCTGGAACCACGCACGATGCTTTTCGAAGAGGTACGTGTTGAAGAACCGCATCTTGAAGTGATCGTTGAACTGCAGGAAAGCTCGCAGGATGTACGACTCATTCCAGGCGCGTCCCTCCTCGAGCCATTCAATCGGGTATTCAAACGGGAAAAAGACGTCGTGAATGTGGATGAACACGCCGCGCTTCAGGCGCGGGAATATCTCGAACAGGAGGTGATTCACGTCGCTGTTGAGCTTGCTCACATGCGTCGAGTCGATGAACAGGATGTCGTTTCCCTCGAGCCTTTCGAATTCGGCCATCGGCACGTCCTGCAGCCGGCTGGCGAGTAGCCTTACCCTCTCCTTCTCGCCGGGCCGCAGCAGGGAATGGAAAAAATCCGGGTAGGGCTCGACAAAGGTCAGGTCTATCCCCGAGGCAAAGAAGCGGTCATTGGTGTCCATGATCACGCATGAGGAATTGCCGCAGCCCACCTCGATGATGCGTTTCGGGCGCAGGTGGCGGATCATGCAAAACAAAGGTATCGCGTCGCCGGACGGGTAAGAGGAGTTGCGGTACTGGTAGCGCAATCCGCGGACGGCCTCGTCCTGAAACGGCAGGTCGGGATAGTAAGCGGCAAGCGAGTCCATGAGTTTTCTCTGCTCGTCGTCCTGGAAGTCGATCCCCGGGAAGCTGCCCGGGACGCGGCGCGCCTGCCGATGCTCGGAAATCTCGTCCCATGAGGGGTAAGGCGAATAGAAATGCCCGTCCTGGACCCATTGGTTCGACTTCGACAGGGCACGAAACTCCCCGCTGGTTACGAACGAAACCACAATGCTCAGGCGGGAGGACCCGGTTTTCAGGCGGGCAAGGTGGTATTTTCGCCCTTCGGCATCCGGTTCACGCTTCAGTACAAAACGGAAGCATGCGTCAATAAAGTCTCCCGGGGTCTGGTCCTCAGTCGGAAAATGTGTCTCGTCGGCAGGCAAGCAAATGGCGTAATACGCGAACGGTCGGTTAGGTTCCGAATCGACTGCGAGCCGCTGCAAGAACATTGCCGACGATCTCGGCATTTGAAGCGGTGATTGCGGAGAAATTCTGCACCGGATCGTCGTGACCGACGCCGAGTCGGACCTGCGCCAGCGTGGCGGCCGCGGCAGCGGGATCAACCGGGACTAGCGCATAAGCCTTCCCGCAGCGAAGCACCTCAGCGACGGAGGGCGGTGCGCCGGCGATCGCTCGGTCGAGAAGGGCCATCAGTTCCTGCTGCCCCAGACCCAGGAAAGCGTTGATCTTCTCGATGGAAGGCCTGTTCCTGCAGAGGTAATAGGCGGTGGCGCCGAATACGTGGCCGAGCAGCTCGAAGTCGTCCCTGAAATACTCCATTGTCGCAGCCACCCACCATTGCGCGAAGTACACATAGTCCTGCTGCAGCACAAGGGACCGACCTGGGATGAGCCGCGGAAACCACTGCCGGAGGATCCAGGCGTTTAGCTCTAGGGTCTTAGAAATGTCGATGAATAGGATTTCGATCGGAAGCGCCGGGTTCCACGTCATCATCATCAGATCGCCCGGCGAACTATGGATTTCGTTTCGGAAGTCTTCGTTGACGCTGAGGAAATCCTCGAAGACCGAACCGGTTTGTTGGCCACGGTCAGCGGTATAGTGGCCAAGTCCGGCTGCAAGCCAGAGGTCGAAGGACCAGATGCGCTTGTCCTTCCGGGTTACCCCAGGATTGTCGGCCAACCCCTGTGCGAGAGCCCGGGTCCCCACTCCGAGCAGCGGACCGGCGTCCACGATTTCGCCCGAGCCATTGTACCAGTCGCGAGCCGCGCTATAGAGTAGCGCGATCTCATAGTGAGTCAGCATTGAGCGCACGCGCTGGATGCCTTTGCTCGTCCGCACGTCGTAGACCTGAAATTCCGGGGAAGCGATGGCTAGTGACGGGTCGTAGGACGAGCCGGCCAGAAATTGAACGTATTTGCGCCAGTCAGGTGTAGTTGCCTTCGCCATGCATCGAAAGATTCAGGGATCGCGGCCCGACGCAATTCCATTGCCGGCCCCAGGGGGTCATTAAGTGACGCGGGCATTTCGGCTCTCACAAGGCCAAGTGATGCCGCCGCATGCTAACGGGCCAGGTCGAATCCGGTCTAATCTCGACGGCACAGTTCTCCGCGGCTTGCTGCGGAGATGGATGCCGCCCACTGACATCGGGGCGAAGCCCCTTTCCGTGATACCTCGGGGCTCGCCCCGAGGAGGGTTCATTAGTCCCTGATATTCCATTGCGTGGCGACGGTGCCCAGGTCGATGCCTTCGGTGAAGACAGTGCCGTTCATCAGCCAGATGTAGCGATCCCCAGTGCTGGTGTTCTGCCAAAGGATGTCGGGCTTGCCGTCCCCGTTGAAATCGCCCGTCCCCGCGATCTGCCACGCAATGGGCACGACGCCGAGGCTGACATAGCCGGTGTAGGTCGTTCCGTCCATAAGCCATACGGCGCGCTCGCCCGTGGCCGTGTTCTGCCAGAGGATGTCGGTCTTGCCGTCCACAGGATGCCGGTCTGCCCGTCCTCGTTGAAGTCGCCCGTGCCGTCGATCTCCCACTCGGTGGAGACGACGCCGAGCGACACGCTGGAACTGTAGGCATTGTCGCTCATCATCCAGATCACGCGCTCCCCGGTCGTCGTATCCGTCCAGTAGAGGCTCGGGGTCGGCGGGGGCGCCGCACCCACACTTATGGCCCCTGACGTGCCGGTGACCGATGACATGAAGGGGTCGGTTGCCGTCACGGTCCAGCTCCCGAGCGTGTTCAGGGTCACGGAAAACGTCCCCACGCCGTTCGTAAGGCCGCCGTCGGGAGCCAGGACCGCCGCGGAGTCCGTGCTGGAGAAGTTGACCGTCCCGGAATAGGTGGTGACCGTGTTGTTCGATGAATCCTGGGCGGTGACCGTCACGTTGAACGCCACGCCGGAATACGCCGACGACGGGGCTCCCACGGCGAAGTGATCTATGGGACCGCCTTGCGCCTGAAGACATGGGAGCGCAAGCGCTGACACGAGGAGCGCCAAAGGCGGCGCAATTGCCGAACGAGCAAACGGGAACGGGATTGTCATGGTCAGGGGCCGCCGGCCGCGTGAATGGGCCGCTGCGGGATCCCCCGCCAACCATGACAACCGGCGGGGACTTCCCGCTATGCCCCTTATTGCTGCAAGTTACTGCAGAACAATAAGTAGCAAATAAGATGGAGGCCTAGTTCCTGATTTCCCACTGCGTGGCCACATTGCCCAGGAAATAGGAGGACCCAAAGGTCGTCCCGCTCATCAGCCAGATGTACCGGTCGCCCGTGGTGGTGTTCTCAAAGACGATGTCGGGCTGACCCGCCCCGCTGAAGTCCTCGGTCGACACAATCCGCCACTGGGTTCCCACGTTGCCAAGGTAGACCGATGAGGAGAATGCGGTGCCGTTCATCAGCCAGATGTAACGGTCCCCGGTCGAGGTGTTCTCCCAGACGAGGTCGGGCTGGCCGGTGCCGAAGAAATCGGCGGTGTCCGCGATCCTCCACTGGGTCCCCATGGTGCCGAGCGAGACGCTCGAGGCGAAGGTCGTGCCGTTCATGAGCCAGATCAGGCGCTGGCCGGTAGACGTGTTGCTCCAGACGATGTCGGGCGAGCCGTCGCCGTTGAAGTCACCCACCCCGTCTATGATCCAGCCCGCCGGCACGGTGCCGAGCGAAACGCTGGAAATGTAGGTCGTGCCGTCCATGACCCAGATCAGCACCTGGCCGGTCGAGGAATTCTGCCAAAGGAGATCCGGGCTGCCGCTGCCGCTGAAATCCCCCGTCGCGGCGACCTGCCACTGGGTCGAGACATTCCCAAGGAAGACGCTCGAGGCAAAGCTGAGCCCATCCATCAGCCAGACGTAGTGGTCGCCCGTGGCGGTGTTCTCAAAAAGGATGTCCGGCTGGCCGTCGCCGTTGAAGTCGAGCTTTGCCAGCTCAACCGCATCCAGGCCCGACGGGTATAGCTCCCAGTTCCCGGCCACAACCCCCAGGGTCGCCGTTTCGGCAAGGTGGGCGCCGGTCAATTGCCAGATCGTGCGCTCGTTGGTCTCGGCGTTGGTCATGAGCACACCCGGGACACCGGCGCCGTAGAAATTGCCGATCGCCGAGATCCTCTGCTCCGCCGGGACGACGCCGAGCGCCACCGTCGAGCTGTAGCTCGTCCCGCTCATGAGCCAGATCAGCCGCTGGCCGGTCGTCGTGTCCGTGAACACGATATCGGGCTGCGTGCCTCCGCCGAAGGCCCCGACGCCGGAGATGGACAGGTTGAGCGGGACCACGCCAAGCGACACGCTGGAACTGTAGGCGGTGCCATTCATCAGCCAGATCACGCGCTCACCGGTCGTTGTGTTGGTCCACAGGATGTCCGGATGGCCGTCGCCGTTGAAGTCGGCGACCCCCGACACGATCCAGTTCAGCGCGACGTTGCCAAGCGACACGTTGGAGGAGAAGTTGGTGCCGCTCATCAGCCAGATCACGCGATTGCCCGTCGAGGTGTCGGTCCACAGGATGTCCGAGTTGCCGTCGCTGTTGAAGTCGCCGGAGCCGTCGATTTCCCAGTTTTCCGTGACATTGCCAAGCGACACGCTGGAGGCGAAGCTGGTGCCGCTCATCAGCCAGATCACGCGATTGCCCGTCGAGGTGTCGGTCCAGAGCAGGCCAGGCTGCCCGCCGACGGTGTAACCGATGGGCGGCGAGGTCACTGTCAAGGTCACGGCACTCGAAGTGACCGACGCCGTGGAGTCGGTTGAGACCAGCCGGAATTCGTAGCCGCTGATGGCAACCTCGGCATCGCTGATGCCCAGCGTCGCGGTCTGCACCGTTGAATATAGCCCTCCGTTCGAAAGGTTTTGCCATGAGGCGCCCCCGTTGGCGCTCACCTGCCACTGGTAGGTCGGTTGCGGGTAGCCGCCGACCGTGGCGGTGAACTGCACCGCCCGGCCCGCCACGGTCGCAACGCTGGCGGGCTGGGCGTAGATCCAGGGCGCCGTGGCGACCGTGTTGAGATAGGTCACCATATTGGTTCCAACCGGCGAACCGATCCCGGTGCAAAGGTCATAGCCAGTGCCTGCCGAATAGAGGCCGTTGTTGCCCGTGAGTATGTCGGTGAACGAGGAGGTGCCGAGCTGGGGATAAATCTTTGGATTGAGAAACCCAACCGGCGCCAGGCCCCCGCTGGCCCGCCCCTGGTTGACCAATGCCAGGAATCCCGCCCAGATGGGACTCGCGAGGCTGGTGCCCCCTCCATAGTAGGCATCACCGCCCTGGATCACGAGCGCTCCCATGGCGCTATAGAATGCCATGGCGGAAACGTCCGGCTCGCAGCGCATCGTACCCCCCGGCAAACCCGTGCCCACCTGCCAGGACGGCCTCGTGAACAATGTGCTTATCCCGCCGCCCGTTCCGTTGGTCCCATTGCCACTGACAGACCAGGTAATCTCCGGCGGGACGTACACGCCGACATCCGCCACCGGAAAGTTGAGTATCGTGCCTCCCACGCCGGTCATGCTCGGGTCCGATCCGGGATAATTGATGGAAACCGGGCTGGTTGATTCGTACACTCCCGTGTCGTCCGGGTTGGTGCCACCGTCGCCCGACGACGCGAAGCACGTGACCCCTTGGGCGATCAACAGGATGAGCGAGCTGTCCTGGTCCCCGTTGAACTCAGAACCGCCGTAGCTCTCGGTCACCTGGTGGATGCTGGGAAACGATGCCAAGTCGCCGAGGATCTGGGCATAGGCCTCCTCCTCGGTGACGTTGGTCAGCGGCCATGGCGCCCCGTAAATGCGTACCTGCGCGCCCGGGGCCTCGCCGCTGGTCCACTCCGAGTCCATCGAGAGCTCGAACTGGTCGTTGGTGTTCGATCCAGGCCCCCCGTCCACGTTGATGAAGCTGATGTTGCTCCATGACTGGCTGACCCCGCACTGGCTCCAGAACGTCGTGATATCCGTGGCGGTCGGAAAGGAGGCCCCGACGATGGCAATCGTCTCGCCGGTGCCGTTGACGTTGGTGGGGAAGTGATAGGTGGCGGCGATGGCTCCGGGCGCGATTGCGTAATAGCTGGTCGCCTCCAGCTGCTGGCTGTGGATGGAGTCCGACCGGTTCGCATTCGCCGCAGTCTGGGTCAGCGGCGGGCTCTTGGTAAAGTGTGGGTGGCGAATCAGCGGCTGAAGGCCCCTGATGCCGTCCACGGCCGCCCCGATGTCGTCCGGCAGCGAGGGAGCCGTGACGGCCGACGTAAACTCCCCGTCGGTGGTCGCCACCCTGGCGAGGTTGACCCCGAGCGCCGCGGAGACCTGCGCATACGAGCCGCGGGCAAAAATGGCGTGCCGGAAGGAGGGATCCAGGGTGATTTCAAAACCCTGCGCGACCAGCCACGCCCTCACCCGGGCGTAATCCGCTGCCGTCGGGAGATAGGGTTCAAGCGCCTCGCGCGAAAAGGTCTCCCCTCGGCTCACGCGGGCCTCGAGCTCGTCCCGGTTCGGCAATTTGAGCGCAAACTCGAATTCGATTGTGGCGGCCATTTCCTCGGCGGTCAGCGTCGTCCGGACGATGCGCCCGTACGTAGTACTGCTTACAATTTTGGCGGTCGAGGAAGCCTCAACCGGCGCGATGCTGCGCGGGAACGACGTGCTCGCGCTGGCATTGGAGATGTATAAAAGCGAGAATCCCGCTGCTAATAGTGATGCTGGACGCATGGTACGCATTGCGGGAAATCCTGACGGCACGTGCACATGTAGTCAAACGTTCGAATCCCTCCGGCTGCCTCCGGGCGTGATTTGTCACAGGTCCTTTTATAAAGATGTAAATCTTTCCCTCTTTTGGCCGAATAAAGGCGCGAATGGCCCATTCACGCGCTCCCAAAACGTCGTTTTCTCCGACGATCAGGTGCCGGACTGCCGGAGCTTGACCGTCGGCCGGCACAGGCCGGCGCCTGCATCGGCCTCGTGCTCCACGTTCAGGGCGGCTCCCGCCAATGGCCTGTGACACACGCTGAATTCATCCACCACCTCGGAATAAACAGTATATCGTCCCCTCGCCAGCTTGAGCTCGATCTCGAATTCCAGCACCCGTCGTTCGCCAGCGCGCAGCTGCAGACCGTGACCAAGCGCGGCCGTGTTGGTGCCGCAGATCGTGATGCCCGCCTCGTCGACCACAAGAAAGCCCGCGTTGTATTCACCTGCATCAACGGCATGCAGATGACTCCGCACCTGCACCTTGCCCGCCTTCACCTCGGCATGGATCGACTCGATGACGCAGGCCCGATTCCCATAGGACTCCGAAGATGCGGCCCTCGGCGCTTCCCCGTTTGATACAGGGGAGGCGACCGTCCTCTCCTGAATTCTCGCCGTGGCGAAACGATAGAGCTCGGCATCCAGCCGATTCGCTTCCAGGAGAAGCCCCAGTGTCGCGGATGGCAGATCCTCCTTCCGCAGCCTGATTTTCGTTTGATTGTCATGCGGCATTGCCGGCAGATCGGGCCTTTCCAGGCCGGAGGCCAGGGCGGACCGGAACTCCCCCAGCCTTTCGGTTGCGCCCACAATATCGATGCGCCCCAGGTTCTCCCTGGCGGCCGCCAACCTTTCCAACGGATCCGGGGAGCCGCGCGCATAGCCCGCCAGGATTGAGGTCTGCAGGTTGGAGAGAAGGCACACCTGTTCGCGAGATCCCCGGTCGATGACCCGCTGGAGCGCCTCGTGCAGCGAACCCTGGCCTCCCAGCTGCAGCGGAAAGGCCTCCGCGTGCTGCCGGTTGAACATGAAATGGGAAAGCGTGCGCTCGATCGGATCACGCAACACCACCGCGGTCGTGGCGCGGCGTCCCGCGACGTCCTCCACGTGTTCCCAGAGGAAATGCCCCCCGATGTTGGGAAAACTATCCAACCAGGACGAAGCCCGCGCCCGGGCCAGGGAATCAACGACCCGGTATTTTTCCAGGAAACCCCCGAGGAAGCGGTTCACCGACGTTCCCGCGGCTTTCCATATATGGATGAAAACAAAGGGCCTGGAGGCAAATGTCGCCATAAGCCGGAAGCCTCAGCGCGGCTTCGCCTGAAGCTGGCAATACTCGAAGTTTCGCTTTGCCGCCTGCCTGACCACGAGGGGCTCGCCGCGCGCCGCGCGATCCAGGACCACGAGCGCCAGCCCCCCCCACATCTGCCCGTCGAACGGTCCGCCTGGCTGGTTGACGACCTCTCCCGGGACGAAGTCCAGCTCGACCCGGTGGACGTGGGGGCATTCGCCCCATGCCACGTCAAGCATGCCGCCCCGACATTCCGGATTGAAACTGTCATGCATCACGACAAACAGCGTCCCCAAGGGGCGATGCGCCAGCAATGCCCGCAGGTCCGCGGCGATCCCCGCGCGGGAATGATCGCCGTCGACCAGCACGAAATCCACCGGGATGTCCTCGTCCTCCAACTCCTGCAATAGTGCCGGGAGCACTTTCGCCGAGGGCCCCGTGAGGAAGCTGACGTTGTTCATGTAGGAAAAGGCTGTCGCGACCTCGGGATCGATATCGACCGAAAACACCACCGGCGAGAACTGCCGGATGAGGGAGAGGCTCCCCCCCTTGTAGGTTCCGATCTCGATGCTGCATTTTGGCCTTATCCGGTGCAATAATCCCGTGAGCGCCATGCGCTCCGCATGGGTCATCTGCCAACCGGCCTTGTGCAGGCAATTCGGATAAAGCATCTCGTCGATCTCGGGCGGTGAAAATGTCTCCATGTCCTCATGCGCCTGCTGCTCCAATCGACCCCGGAATTCATCCCCATATTGTCGCCATGTCTTGAGCACGCGCCCCTGAGCCTCCATAGACAATCGATCCGCCAGATCCCGATCGGTGGCCAGCCCGGCAATCGCCCCGGCCAATTTCCCGGGATCCTCGACATCGACCGTGATGCAGCCTCCGTCCGCCGCCAGTTCGGCCATCACGCCCGCATTTGAGCATATGCACGGCCGCCCGTGCCAGAGGCTCTCGACGATCGGCAGCCCAAAGCCCTCGATAATCGACGGGTATACCGTGAACGCCGCAGAGTCATAAAGCTGGCTCAGCGTCCTGTCGTCGACAATCCGGTGCCAAACAATGCGCGGGTCTCGTCGGATGGCGGCCTCGACCGCCTCGGATATATGAACCGCGCCCGCATAGGCGTTGCCCACCAGGTGCAGCTTCCATTTCAAGTCCGGCAGCTGCCGCGAGACGATTTCCATGGCCGCCAGAAGATTGCGGTGGTTCTTCCTGGGCTCCAGAGTCGAGACACACAGGACATTCACTTCCATGGGCCGCTTGGAGGTCGACTCGCACGAGCCCGTGAACTCCCCGGGCAGGAGCACGGCCTCTATTGCCGCGCCGTTGGCTACCTTGCCCTGCCAGTGACTCTTCAGGCACTCCCCGGAAAACCGGCTGATGGGCAAGATGAGATCGCATTTCGCCAGGCCTGTCATGTAGGCGGCGTGGTTGGCCCCGATCTCCTCATTGCACAGGTCGGGCCTCAAGATGGGAATCGCGTCGTAGAAGATGGCAGCAACCCGCATTTGGTTCGCACGCGCATACTGGACGACCGAGTCAAGGACGCCGGCGTCCAGTATTTCCGGGAGTATCAGCCATGAGCCGGCTAGGAGATCCGCACACTCCCGGGTCTGATGCAGCGGAACCTTCGTTCCTTCCAACCGGCCCGGCTCGGCGGAATCACCCTGGTGGGGTCCGTTGAACCGGCTGAGATACTCGGCCTCGCCCTCGTCCAGGAACACCATACCGCTGGCCTTTGGGTCCCAGCGCACAAACCAGGGCCTTATGCTGGCCTGCAGTTCGCGGCCCAATCGGCGGGCGACGCGTACGCAGCCTGAATTTGCCGGGTCGCGGGTCGCGTTGTGCAGCAGATAGAACATCCTCCCCCGATGGGGAGGCAACGGCGCGTCTTCGATCCTGGGCCGCGCGACGCTGGGGGCCACGGCAATCCGCACTATCTCCCGGATCATGGGCTCCATCGAGAGCTGGTCGCGGACGCGAATCTTCGCCGAATCCCCAAGTCTGGATGCCATGGCACGCTCCGATTCCAGGCGGTCGATCTTTTCCGCCAGCAGCTCCACCGCGCCGGCATGGTAAAGGAGTCCCGATTGGCCGTCGACAATCGCTTCGGGCGATCCGCCGCTATCGGACGCAATCACTGCCATGCCGCATGCCATGGCCTCGATCAATCCGATGCTAAACGGCTCCTGGAAATGGCCCTGGACCGAATGGGATGGCAGGATGAAAACCTGCGCGCGTCGGGTCAATGTGGACCAAACCTTTTCGGGCGCCAGGCGTCCCAGGAACTCGACCCTCCCATCCAGCTCGGAATGCTGTAGGAATCCCTTGCACAGGCCCGCGTATTCCGTGTTGGAGTCGCCGCACACCAGCAACCGGTTCGGCCGCTTGGTGCACAGCAGCGCCTTGATGAGGTCATAAAGCCCCTTGTGGCTCTCGATCTGGCCAGCGTAGGCCACGGTGAGGGGTTCGCTGCCGAAAAAGGCCTCCTGCGGAACCGCCGGGTAGTCCGAGGCGGCGGGCACACCCCAGGGAAGGACGGTCCCGCCGGGCAGCTGGGGCCTCGCAAGTGCGTAGCGCTTCCGCAACGAGTCGCTGCAGAAGATCATGCGGCTGATCTGGGGTTCTTCCAGGAAATTGAAGAGGCCCTCCGCCTCCCACTTCCGGCCTTGCGCGAGCAATCGGCGCTTCTTTGGAGCAAGCGCGCTTCGTGAACCCTTCTGATGCTCCCGCAGGAAATCGTGCAGATAGATCAGCGGGTTGCTCCGGGTCCACTTGATCAGCCAGTCGTCGCTTATGTAGGCGACGAGGGGCCGTGCGGCAAGACGGGGAATCCGGGCGATTTCCGAAAGGACCGGATCCAATATGCACGCCGGATTGAACAGCAGAATGACGTCGGGGTCGAATTCCAGCATCATGCGCTTGCGCTCGCTGCGGCGGCTCGCGTATCCCTCAAAGTGCGCTTTCAAGGCCGCTCTTGCATCGTCAAACTCAGGGCCGTAGCCGTCGAGCAGCAGGCCCCCCAGCACGTCCAAGCCGTAAAAGCATGTCCCGGCGTCGATGAACAGACCACCGGATTTCTCCCAGTCGGCGTGAACGGACTTCGTGCAGTGGTTCCCCTTCGCATGGATGAGCTGCCTGCAGGTCATCACGGCGACCTGGTGCCCCTGGTCCTTCAGTCCCTGGCACACCCAGGACGCCCCTATTTCATAGCCGCCGAGGTAGCACGGGGGGAAGAGATTGCTGATGACTAGAAACTTCATTTATCGACTATTGAAATCCGGTGAATTGCTTCAGCTCCTGCATGAACCTTGCCCAGGTGAACCTCGCGGAATAAATCCTGGCATCCTCGGCGGAGATCCGCGCCATGTTGCTATGGCCACAAAGCGCTATGGCCGCCTTTCCAGCCATCCCCTCCAAGTCATCGCACAGGAACCAGGGGCGCAACACAACCTCGGGGTGAGCCGCCAGGTCAAAGCACAGCGCGGGCCGGCGTTGCCGGTACATCTCCGCAATGGGCAGATTGAAGCCCTCCCATAGGGACATTGAGACCCCCAGGTGCGCCTGCGACATTATCCATGCGAGCGTCGCATCATCAGGATGGCCCAGGCAGATGACATGACTCTTCAGGGACCGGTCGATCCCAAGATCAGCCGCCCTCTCCAAGACCAGCAGCGTCGCCTGGGGCTCGAGGGTCAGCACCTGCTGCAGCAGCCTCAGGGCCGCCGGCGAGTTCTTGTAGCCGTGCTGCTCGTAGCGCCCGAGAAGCAGCATGAGCTTCTTGCCCGCCGCAGTAGCCTCGGACAACACCCTCATTGAGATCGGATCCGGCGCCGCGGCTGCGCCCCCGGCCTCCGGAAGATGATCAATCCCGTTCAAAACCGCGCGCAGAAGCGGTCCTTTCCCCGCGTCCGCCCTGCTCTGCGTCTCCAGGGTGAATGCGCTGTTTGCGGCGATATGCGTGCAATAGGGCAGGTTTCTCCGCCTCAGCTCCCTCAATCGGTCGAGTACGTCGA